>ENA-OPBN01000223-OPBN01000223.1-human-gut-metagenome-genome-assembly--contig:-NODE-223-length-53233-cov-49.274550_pt1 | contig 53233 bp, 60 predicted proteins | sample MGYA00241068_ERZ501452 | MGnify/ENA primary metagenome ERZ501452 (study PRJEB25962, sample SAMEA2042507) | human gut metagenome | biome: human gut; feature: human-associated habitat; material: faeces... | reverse complement strand
ACTGCTCTTCCAAATGCGAACGCGCTTATACCGATATGTGCCGTGAACGTACCGCTGTCATTTCCTCTTGTCCGAGTAACGCCAGTTGTTCTTATTACTCCGACTGCTCCTCCAAAATCAGTTCCTGGTCCTGCAATTCCGGGTATAAACAAGAAGGAAGCTCTTGTGTCGTGGCTTCCGAAACCTGCAAAATAGGCAGTATCTATTATACTGACGGAACTTGTCTCTCTGCGGCAAACCATCAGACAAACAAAACCGTTCTCGGAATTGTCGTCCATACGACCGACAATGGCAAACATGGCCAGATAATGACGCCATGGCCGATTGATGCGGATGGCAATAAAGCCAACAGTAACTCAATAGATATACGTTGGTCAACTGAATATGCTGATATTTCAAGCTTACCGAACTATGCGTCCGAAAGTTCCGCATCAACAGACTACGACAGCTGCGGCAATACGGACAAGATTGTTGCGGCGGGTAATGCCAGTACTTATCCGGCTGCTTGGGCGGCACGGAAATATGCGCCGACAGAGGCAACCAAAGGTAAGTGGTGCCTGCCGGCGGGTGGTATTATGACTAACATCTATAATAACCAAGGTACTATTCAGGATGCAATTTCGAAAGTAGGAGGTGTTTCCTATCCGGACTGTTGTGTCTGGTCTTCGTCGGAGATTGACGACTTCGACGCGTGGCACTCTTACCTTGGCGGCCGTTACGGTTTGGACTACTACCCTAAGGATGACTACTTTCTAGACGTTCGCCCGGTGCTGGAGTTCTAAGTAAATATGGAAAAGGGTAATAAAAAATCCGCTGAACATTGTCAGCGGATTTTTAGAAATTTTGCTTAGCCTAGGCTTTTATTTCGCCGACATACATGCCGATTTTCTGTGCGGCTTTAACATAGTCGCCATGAACATCCAGCAGAGTAGTGCCTTTTTTGACGACTTCTTCCAAAGAATAAGCCTTTGCTTCGCCGTCTTCCCAGACAACCATTTTATTGGTTTCGCCTTTTTCCAGCAGTTCAACGGCCTTGGCTCCGAAAACGGCGGCCAACATACGATCGAAAGCGGTCGGGATGCCGGAGCGCTGCAGGTGGCCCAAGGTGGTAACGCGGGTCTGAAAATCGGGCAGGCGTTTGTTGAGTTCGGCGCTCAGATACTGGCCGACGCCGCCGTAAACGTTTTCGCCGATAAGGTTTTTGGCGCCGGTAATATGTTCACCGTTTTCGGTCTTGATGCCTTCGGATACGACCAGAACCGCGTGGCTGCGGCCGGAAGTCTTGATTTCCTTGAGTTTTTCGATAATCGAATCAATTTTGTAAGGAATTTCGGGAACCAGGCAGACGTCGGCGCCGCCGGCCAGAGCCGAGTGCATGGCCAGGTGTCCGGCATCGCGGCCCATAACTTCCAGAATCAGAGCGCGGGAGTGGGAACGGGCTGTAGCGTCCAGGCTGTCGATGGCCGAAGTGCAGACCTGACAGGCGGAGTTGAAACCGACTGAAAATTCGGTAATCGGCGTGTCGTTGTCAATGGTCTTCGGAATGCCGACCATCTTAACGCCGGCATTTTTGCAGTAATTGCTGACAATGTTCATGCTGCCGTCGCCGCCGACAACGACAATCGCGTCCAAACCAAGAGTTTTGACGCCTTCGCCGAAACGTTTGGAGACTTCTTCCAGAGATTCCATTTTGACGCCTTTGTTTAGCGAACCCAGATAAGAGCCGCTGATTCTCGGCCACGGGGTGTCGGAAAAGTTATGAACGGTCAAAATTTCGTAGGCGAGAGGCTTTTCGGTCAGGCCGTCCGTACCATTCTTGATACCGTAGACTTCCCAGCCGAGCCTGCTGGCAGAGTTAACCACGGCTCTGATGACGGCGTTCAATCCGGCGCAGTCGCCGCCGCTGGTTAAAATGCCGATTTTTTTGGTAGTGCTCATATAAAAACTCCTAGTTTTCTTTATTGTTGCTTTTTTCTTAAATATACTGTATAATCTAATACAAATTTTAGGAAATTATTTCCAGCAAAAAGTTTTTGTTTTCATCGTTTTTTTTCAAGAAGGGACTATTTAATGTTAAATAACGACAATTTAGGCAAACTCCAGCACCAGCTTTGTGAACTGAGACTCGAGGAGCGCCGCGTTTGTTCGGATATCAGACATTTAGTTGCCAAAAACCAGACGATTGACTTTTTTCAGGCAAAACAGCTTAATACGCTTCGTTCTGGTCTGAAGACCAAAATTAAGAGCGTTGAGGCTAAGATTATGCCGAATATCATCGCCTAAAGAATGTGTTTAATTATCTTCATTCTTAATCAAAACTGTTTTGAGGCTTCTTTATAAATTTATGTTGCATAATAAAAAAGCCTGTGATACAAGACAATTCAATGTTTAACCTTAAGATAAGTTGAAAAGGGGTGATTTAAGTGGTTCAGGTTACTGTTATCGGCAATGACGTTGCTCAGTCTTTGAAGGTTCTGAAGAAGAAAATGCAGCGTGAAGGCATTTTCCGCGAGATGAAGTTAAGACGTCATCACGAAAAGAATTCTGAGAAGAAAGCCCGCCGTCAGGCAGAGGCTGTCAGACGTGCCCGTAAGCAGCTGCGGAAGCGCTTAGATACTGAAGGATTCTAAGTTTTTAGAATTTTTAAATGAAAAACCGCCGGTTGTTACCGGCGGTTTTTTACTGGCATTTATAAAAACCGCCGCAGGAATATTCGCCGAGGCCTTTGCCCATGGCCCGGCATTCGGCGGCCGAATAGCGGTAAGTGTCCGGGCAGCAGTTGGCATAAAGGCTGCGGTCATAAGGGCAGGGATCGGCCGGGAGCATGCCATCGTCACATTTTTGGTAGGTATAGCCTTCCGCACGACAGCGTCTTTTGTCGTCGAGCGCATAGTTGTCGGTCTGCGGGGCATATTTGGGATTGAGTTTCTGAAATTTTTCATAGTCGGCGGTGTTTTCCGTTTCGGTAATGAAGCGGACATCGGCGGCAGCATTGAAGCCGGTGAGGGCAATCAGCAAGGCAATCAGTATCGGCATCGGCGTTTTCCTGAAATTGTTTATCTTACTTTTAATGTAGCATTGGCGTGTTTAAATATCCATTAAAAAACGGCTGCTCTTTGCCGAGAAGCCGTTTCGAGAAAGTATGCGTTTGGTTAAGCTTCTGCTGTTTGCATAATTCGGCGCAGCATTTCATCTTTTTTTCTGAGCTTTTGTTTTTTGAGTTCTTCAATCTTAATGCAGTTTTTCCAGATATGGGATTCTTCTTCCTTAATGACAGCATCTAAATGAGCATGCTGAATACGCAGGTTTTCGAGTGATATGTTTTCTACTTCCATGCGGCCCTCCCTAAGATGTGAACAATATAATTATAATACTTCCGGCGGTTAATTTCCAGTTTTATCGGAACTTATTATGACTTTATTTTAGCTTGCGGTTTTCAGATTGCAACAAAAATTATATACCTGCAGGTATGTATGTCGGAAATTCGTTCAGCGGGCTGAGAATTTCTGATAGACTTTCTTCATTAGGGTTGAGAAAGGGTAGGCGGAGAGTTCGGCGGTCGGAACAAAACGACCGTTGTCGAAAACATTGTTGTCTTGCCTCAGGCATATTCGCAGTGTGAGCTTGATGTGGGTAAAGACGTGCGAAACTTCCAGTCCGGTGTCTTCCGCTTCGGCAAAAAGCTTTTCTTCGCTCCATGGAAATTCGTAAAGTCCGGAAAGAAGGCCTTTTTCTGTCCTTTGGCGGATAAGGATTTCATTTTGATTATTATGAATAAGATAGACGAAGCCGGTTTTTTCTTTTTTGCCGCTTTTTTTGCGCCGGGGAATGTTTTCCAGATTTTCAAGGCCTCTGGCCCGGCAGAAGTTTTGCCAGGGGCAGAGCAGGCACTGAGGGTTTTTCGGCGTGCAGATACCGGCGCCAAGATCCATTATCGCCGAGGCATAGTCGGCAGGACATGTCCGGTCGGTCAGCGCTTCGGCTTTTTGGCGAATCAGTCCGGCGATTTCGTCAACGGGTTCGGTCAGATTATAGAGCCGGCAGATGATGCGAATGACGTTGCCGTCGACGACGGTTTCGGGCTGATTGAAAGCCAGAGCCAAAAAGCTGGCAACGGTGTAACTGCCGATGCCTTTGAGTTTGAGCACTTCCTGCCGGGTTTGGGGAAATTTTCCGCCGTATTGGCTGACGATGATGCCTGCCGTCGCATGCAGCGAACGGGCTCGGGTATAATAGCCAAGTCCCTGCCAGTAAAAGTAAACTTCTTCCAGCGGCGCTTCGGCCAGACTTTGAACCGTGGGAAAACGCTCCATAAAACGCCGAAAGTAGGGAATGACGGTTTTGACGGTGGTCTGCTGGAGCATGAGTTCCGAAACAAGGATGACGTATGGATCGGGATGAGCGCCGCCCCTGACCCGCCAAGGCAGGTGGCGGCCGTTTTTATCATACCAGCTCAACAGCAATTTTGACAAATCGTTTGACATGGGACAAGTATAGCGGAGAATTGTGCGGAAGTCTAATTTTCTCTGCAATTATACATATTAAAAAAAGGTTTCTGAAACATCAGAAACCTTTTTGCGTTCTTGGGAAGATATTATTTTCCTTTTCGTTTGAAACTGTATGCCGCTGCTACCTGTTTGGCTTTTTTCTTTTTGATTTTAGCATGTTTTCTGCGCTCGGTTCCCAAGGCTTTGCTTTCGGCAAGACGTTCCCGGCGTCTGATGACGGCGCTTTGCTGTGATTGTCCGCAATGGCGTCGGTTCAGAGCATCGGCCGGCGGCAGCCGTGTTTGCAAAAGTTTGGGGACCCGGCGGTTTTTTCCGATAAAATCGAGAGAAAGCCAATGCGGCAAAAAAGACCACATTCCCGGCGGAATGATAATAATTCTCTGTTCTAAGAAATCCATGTATCCCATGACAGTAATAATTTTAAATTAGACAATATGTTAATAATCTCAATAGTATGTAAAATTTCTGCTTATTGTAGTCTTTTTGTCCGAATATTCAACAAAAATCGAAAGCTGTCTGTTAGTATGGTGCTCTGGGGTTGTGGAATCGTTGAACTTCGTCAGAGATGCGGCTCCGGCGTTTAACGGAGGAATTAAATGAAACATATTGACTTTTGCGGAGAATAGCACTCATAATTTTCGCATATTTTGTGTTATATATAACAGGAGATTGAAATAATGGACAGACAAATTATTGAAATTTCAAATAATGGTTTTTTCTTATCATTATATCGAGGATTTCTTGTTATAGAAAACGAGAAGAAACAAAAACAAGAGATACCTTTAGATAATATTTTATCTTTAATATTGTCGGCAGATAATACTGTTATATCTAAAAATATAGTCAATGCTGTTATTGAGCAGGGTGGAAATATTATATTTTGCGACAAAAAATATTTGCCATCAACGATAGCCGTGCCATATACGGGACATTGGTTAACGTCACATCGAATAAAGCAGCAAATAGATTGTTCCAGACCATTGCAAAAAAATTTATGGAAGAGTATTGTTCAGCATAAAATATTAAATCAAGCCTCTGTTCTGGAATATTTTTTTCCTGATAACAAAAATATCGAAAGATTAAAAATTTTAGCCAAAGATACTCTAAGTGATGATGCCCGCAATCATGAAGGAATGGCCGCAGCTTTATATTTTAAATCATTGTTCGGCAAAAAATTTGTGCGCAACAGGTTGAATCCCGATATAAATATTTTGCTTAATTATGCTTATACCATATTAAGGGCTATGGTAGCCAGAGCTGTTTCTGGTAATGGTCTATTGCCTTATTTGGGGTTAAAGCATTGTGGAAAAACTAATTCGTTACCCCTAGTTGATGATTTGATTGAACCATTCAGAGCAATAGCTGATAAATTAGTTTTTGATGAAGTAAATAAAATTATCAATACTGATAATATTGAATTAAATGCAGAAATAAAAAGAAATTTAGCGAAGCTTATTGTTTTTCCGGTGATTACAGGTAAGGGGGCTGTTACTTTGAGTGATGCAATATACGATTTTGTCGGCAGTTTAGTATCTAGTTTTGAAGATAAAAAAGTATTGCTTAAATACCCTCAATATGAATTGTAAAAATAAATTAGACATGAGGGCGTTGACTGTCTGATTAATCTCTGATACTTTAATTAGAGAGTTCGTGAGTAGCCGATTTGAGTTATAGTTGACCGTCTAATTAATCTCTGATACTTTAAAGCGGAAAAAGAAGAAAGTGCAGAAATTGTTATAGTTGACCGTCTAATTAATCTCTGATACTTTTCAATGGGTGGTCTTTACCCTGTTTTGTGTGTTATAGTTGACCGTCTAATTAATCTCTGATACTTTGAACCAAAGTCCAGAACTTCAAGCTAGACTGTTATAGTTGACCGTCTAATTAATCTCTGATACTTTGCATTTAAAGTTCAAGCTGATAAGCCTGTAGTTATAGTTGACCGTCTAATTAATCTCTGATACTTTCATATTCTGTATATTCTGATACTGACCAATGTTATAGTTGACCGTCTAATTAATCTCTGATACTTTGCCGCGTCCGTCGTAAATCGGGAACGTCTGGTTATAGTTGACCGTCTAATTAATCTCTGATACTTTATAGACCACTCATCCGAACCATTAGTCGTAGTTATAGTTGACCGTCTAATTAATCTCTGATACTTTGAAAGCCCCAAGCAAGGCTTTCGAAATTCGGTTATAGTTGACCGTCTAATTAATCTCTGATACTTTGAAAGCCCCAAGCAAGGCTTTCGAAATTCGGTTATAGTTGACCGTCTAATTAATCTCTGATACTTTTCTCGCGCTCCTTCTCTTCCCGGACGACGAGTTATAGTTGACCGTCTAATTAATCTCTGATACTTTGGGTCCATAATTTTGCCTCCTTTGTTTAGAGTTATAGTTGACCGTCTAATTAATCTCTGATACTTTTCCAAGCGTGTTTTTGCGGTCGAAAGTCAGGTTATAGTTGACCGTCTAATTAATCTCTGATACTTTCCGGTGTTAGCGGGCGATTTAATAATAGAAGTTATAGTTGACCGTCTAATTAATCTCTGATACTTTGAAAGCCCCAAGCAAGGCTTTCGAAATTCGGTTATAGTTGACCGTCTAATTAATCTCTGATACTTTAAAAAGGAAAAAGAGGAAACCGCGGAAATTGTTATAGTTGACCGTCTAATTAATCTCTGATACTTTTTAGCTCATTGTCAAACCAACCGCCGTTAAGTTATAGTTGACCGTCTAATTAATCTCTGATACTTTAAAACAGACAAAGAAGAATAAGGCTAGATAGTTATAGTTGACCGTCTAATTAATCTCTGATACTTTCCAAAATACAAAACAGACGAATTGGACATAGTTATAGTTGACCGTCTAATTAATCTCTGATACTTTAATAGACTGGCGTTCTTCTGTGTCGGCGGTGTTATAGTTGACCGTCTAATTAATCTCTGATACTTTATCTAATAGCATAAGGCCTTGAAATAAAATAATTTCAAGGCCTTATTGTAACTTTAAAAACATATTTTCTTATGGTTAAAACAACAGTAATTGACCATTTTTTTCGCGAATCGATTCTTCATTTTCTTCAAAATTTTTGCCTAAATAATTTTCCGTCATCAGATATTGTTTATCTGTAATATATATAAATGAGATAGATGAGTTATCAGGAATAAATTTTGAAAGCTTTTTCGTGGTTGTTTGTCCGACGGATAAACTTTTAACCGGCTTAATATATACCGAAAACTGTTTCATCACGAAACCATTATCGAGTAATAAATTGCGAAATCTTGTTGCTTTGCGCATTTCAGTTCTGGTGCGAACAGGAATGTCAAACATACAGATTATCCACATCATTGACCATCCTGTCAGAGTTTCAAGCCGCTGTCTTCGTGCCATTCCAGAGAGCCTTATGTTTCTTTTTGATTTTGCCGAATGGTGTCAATTCAATTTTACGTGCTTTGTTGTTTGTAAAATAACTTAATCCTCTATTTACAAGACTATCAACAAACATATATTGTAAATTTTTATCTTTAGGCGAAGTCATACGGGCATCGCTAACAAAATCAATAGTAACAGCACCATTACTAAACTTCTTCACTTTTGCCAAACATCTTTCTTTGTCGGTATATTGTTTCCATTCATCAGGCGTATCAAGTTCTAAAATATCTCCTTGTTGGACAGACCAGATAATTTTTCCGCCTTCTTTTTTCCATTGAGGCTCAAAATCGGCCTGGTTTGCATCAAAGCGTTTAATAACTTCCCAGCCGATTTTACCGTTTTTTTGGTAAAAATCTACGCAATGGTTGTTTCGCCCCTCATAAGCAACGCCGTGTTTTTTAATATAAACTAAAGAAGAATTATTTTCATAACATCTGAATTTATCGCCTTTCCATAGGCCTTTATCTTGAATAATGCGGAACGCTTTTAATAAAATTCTTCCTTCGGTAATTTTGATTTCCTTTTTACCTTCGGCCACGCCCTGTTCATTTTCGGCAATTAAAATTTGTTCCGCCGTATTCATATAGAGTTCAAAATCTTGTACTAACTTAGCCTGTTTAGCTTTATGCTCTGCAATATCCTCGTGCCATTCATTTTTTATTGTTTCGGGAATAAGCAGTTTCGTTAAATCTTTAGCCGATTTTACCACCTGTAAAATTTTGCGAGAATAAACAGTGATTAAAGAATTTGGGTCATCAGGATTTTGACACAAAACGGTTCTACCTGTTTCTTTATGAAATTGTCCGGCTTTGCTATGATTAGGCTTGTGCGAGACTTTGATATCTTTTAGGCAGGAAATGACTTTTCGCCTGAAATCGGCCAAAGATTCGACAGAAGTTAAAGGCAACGGATAATGAATTTTGTTAATGTCATTTTCTTCTGCCATTTTTTGAATCAATCCGCGATTTGCGCAAGCAACCGTTATGGCATCCATGGCGTGATGTCGGTGGTCAATACGCGGTTTGGGTTGCCATTCTTTATTTTTTGCCTTATCAAAAAATTTCCATTTGCCATCAATATCGGGTTTGTTTATTCCCTCTATAATTTCGCCTGTATCCAATTCCAGCCAGTAAGGAGGGCAATTGACATATCTTGGAATATCAAGTCCCATTAAATCATATTCCAGACCATATAAATTCCAATGTTGGCGCAATTTGGCCGTTTGTCCGCCTTTGACCGCCAAAATACGAGTTTGCATAACTTCGTCACAATCAGAGCAATCGACAATAGCCCGCAAATATCGCTGAGCCATTTTTGCCACATAGCGGGTATCCGTCAGATAACGTGTGCTCTCTTCTTTATCGCCGCTTTCTTCATACTTTTCACGTGCATCTGCTTCAAAACGCCAGGATTTCTGAGGGGTGCGGGAACGGGCATTTTTTAAAATTTCTCTTATTTCTTCTTGTGTTTTTGTTTCTTCAAAATATTCATAGGCATATCGGTTGCCTTTGTTTAAGTTGTCATTGCTGTTGACTAAACAGAGGTTGTTATATGTATCTGTTCCGCCTTTGGCTTGAGGAATAATATGCTCAATTTCCATACCCGTAAATATAGAGGAAATATTTTGTGTCGGATTGTAAGCATCTTTCCAGCCTTGCTCTTTGGCTAGTTTATATTTTAAAATATTTTTGTTATTTATGGCAATTTTATGCTCTTTTAAATAATTTTTAGCCTCTTCATTAAGTTTTTCATTTTGTTTTTGTTGGTTTTCAAATTCTTTTTTCTTCTTTGTTGACATACCGACATCACGACCAAGCTCAATATTGATGTCATAAGGCTTGCCATAAATTTTAATAATTTCATTAACAACCAAGCGAATTTGATTGAGAATCATATGTACGGCAGGATTGGCGATTTTGCCCCATCTTATCTCATCAGGGTTAAGGCTTTTGTTGTTGTTTATCATTAAAGGCGGAAGCGGGGCCGTATCTGTTTGTAAAATTTCTCCATAATAAGGAAGCTGGAAACATTTTCCCTGATTTTGGCGAGCGATTTCTTCCTCTGCCATAAATCGTTTATCCGTTTCCGCCAATTTGTCGGTAATTTCACGATGAGTTAATACATCTTCTTTTAATTTTTCGAGGATAATTTTTGTGGCACTTATGCCTAACATTCCCCGTCCTTTGGGCAATTTGGTTAAAAGGTTGCCGATTTCTTTTTCGTCATCAATCTTCAGAATAGGTTTAAGATATTCGATTAACGCATCTTCGTTGTATAAACGAGCATTTTTATCCTTTGACATTTTAGGCTCGGCCAAAAATTCAATAAAAGATGAAAGCTCATTTTCGTTCATATTCTGCAAATGTTCGTTATTTGCAAATTCGGGACGAGAATATAAATAGGCCTTGATTACTCTGTCATCAACCAAAGAAATTTTGTGTTGGGCTGACAAATTGAGCAATTTTTTTATTGCTTGCTTACCTGCATTTTGCCCTTTCAGCAATAGTTCGTTAACGATAGAATCTCTTTCTTCCAAGGTTAATTTTCTTTTGTTCATATCGTTTAAAATGCGGATGTTGTTGACTTCTTCATAAATACGACGCATTTCCGATAACGGGTGGGCTTTTAACAAACGGTCTTCTTCTCTGAAATAAATGCATTTACCTGTAGCATAAGGTGCTGCCGGACGTTCATAAAATAAAATGTCGTAAATTTCTTTTTTTAAATTTTCTTTTTTCATTTGCGGATAAAATTCGGCTTGTTTATCCCAAATTTTATTAAATTCATCTTTAACAAGGTAGCGAGGGATTGCGTAATCTACAATATTTTTTTCAATAGCATATTTTTTCTGACGAACTGTTTTATCGTTTCCTTTGCCGGAGATTATTTTATTATAAAAAAATTCACCGATGGTTCTGGAATTTGTTTCTTTCAGGTGATGTAGCATCATATCATAAGAAGACTTTTTAGCTTTTGACTTTTCACCCTCTTCTAAGATTTCCTCTTCTGTTTCTTCAATGGCCGAGACAAAACCTGCCCCGCGATGTTTGGCTATGTGCAAAACGGCTCGTCCGACATAATAAGGGCTTGCCAATTTTTCGTTTAGGGCATCTGTTCTGATTTTATAAGGAGATTTGCTTTTTAGTTTATCGGTTCCTTCAGGATTTTCATTCGGCCATAAGCCATTTTCAAAAAGCTTTTTAGCTAAGAGCTCCAACCGTTTTTTGGTCCTGACCAAATTTTTGCGGGCTGTTCTTTTAAGTCTTCTCTCCTCGGCGCCTTCTGAAACTTCAAAAATACGGACACCTGCATCAATAATATCTTTTGCATTATTTTTATTATCAAGCTCAATGACTGCACTTCCTATTGAACCAACACCCAAATCAAGACCTAGACGATATTTCATGGCTATCTCCCGTATATGCAAACAACTTGATATAGGCTATAATATAACTATTGACATTTCAACAATAATATCGGCATAATATTAGGTGTTATGTGAATGACGTAATTTTTTTCAGAGATTAATTAGACGGTCAACACATATATAATAAGGCTGGAAATGCCGTAAGATGAGGGAGCAATTTGTTGCTCCCATTATTTTAATTTTAAATTATATCATAAAAACCTTACCGCCTATCAAATTTAGGAGACTGTAAAGGTTATGTTCTACCCGTAAATTTCGCCGTTAGGTTCGATAATTTTGCTTTTGCAAAGTATTTGTAACATTTTTTAGCTCACTGTTGCGGCGTTACAAACCAGCAAGTGCTTTTACCATAAAAAAAAGACCCGTTAGAGGGTCTGATTTTATTATGGTGCTCCGAAGTTGACGAATTGTTGAACTCCGTCAGAGCCAAGACTTTTGAAATTAATACTGAAAATTATGGGATAACTGGCACTAATTGTAAAGAGTAAAGTTAGCTAACTTTACCGATAGGGAAATTTTTGTTGACATTTTGTCGTTTAATGGTGTATATTTACCGATAGGGAAATTTTTTATTCAAAAGGTTTTCTTTATAGTGAAAATTTACCGATGAGGAAATTTATGAAAACAAAAGATTTGGCAGATATGATAAGAAAGAAACGTAAAGAGCAAAAACTTACCCAGCCACAGTTGGCTGGGTTATGCAATGTCGGTGTGCGGTTTATTGTTGATTTGGAATCGGGCAAAGAAACCTGTCAAATTGGCAAAGTATTATATGTTCTGGATATGCTGGGAATTAAATTAAAAATTGATGGAGAAAATCAATGAATTTGCTTGATGTCTATTTTCACAATAAAAAAGTCGGGATTTTGAAAGAGCATAATTCCAGATTGAGTTTCAAATATTTGGATGATGCTACAGAAGCGATTGCTCATCAGCTTCCGTTGCAAAAAGAAGCTTTTGGAGATAAAGAAACACGAAGTTTCTTTTCTAATTTATTGCCAGAAGGTGATGTGGTGAAGAAAATTGCTCAGATAAAACAAGTTTCGCTCAATAATCCATTTGCATTATTAAGAGAATTAGGCGGAGAATGTGCAGGGGCAGTTTCCCTTTATCCGCAAGATATGACACCGATTTTTGATGATACTTTGGAAGAAATATCCGAAGAAGAGTTGGCTACCCTTCTGAACAAGCTTTCTCAAACTCCATTATTAACGGGTGAAGGTATTCGTTTGTCGCTTGCGGGGGCACAAGAAAAGCTGGCTTTAACAATTTTCCCAGATGATGATAAGTATTATAAGCCATCCGATAAGTATATTTCTACTTGGATTTTAAAGCCTGAGAATCGGAATTTTCCAGACTTAATCTATAATGAATATTTTTGTATGAAGTTAGCAGGTCTTATGGGATTAAATGTTGCGACAAGTAAAATTAAAAAGTTTGGCTCAGTAACGGCTTATATGACAAAGCGATTTGACAGACAGAATACTATTCAGCGAATCCAACAGGAAGATTTTTGCCAAGGTTTGGGGCTATCCAATAAAAAATATCAAAGGACTGAGGGAGGCCCTAGTCTTAAGCAATGTTTTCAGTTTATCCATAATAATCTGGCAAACAAAGCAAAAGATGAATTGCATTTCTTAAAAAGCATTGTTTTTAACTTTTTAATTGGTAATTCGGATGCTCACGGAAAGAATTTTTCTTATTTGCATACCGCTAATGGGTATGTTCTTTCACCTTTGTATGACTTGGTGTCCACGCAAGTTTATCCGCAACTGGCCAAAGAAATGTCAATGTCTATCGGTGGTGAGTATGAACCTGACAGAATTTCCAGAACCAATTTTATGGTAATGGCGAAAGAACTTGGCGTTAAATCTCAACTCATTAATGACATTTTGGATAAATTGGCTGCAGAAATCATTGTGCAGGCAGAAAAACTCAAAGAAATGATGATGACTGAAGAAACTTATAATCCTGTTTATGATAGGATTATTGAGGTTATCAAAGCAAGAGTTGCTCAGTTATAATTCAGTTTTTTATGTAGGGTTGGTAAATTTCTATTTTAGAAAATACCCAATATTGGGTGTTTTCTAAAATGAGATTTTTGTAATTTAATGATTAGTATTAATGAGGGATTAAAATATGATAGGGAAATCTGACGATACAGGAGAACTTTTTAATGTAAGAAAAATTGTAAAAAATAAGATAAGATGTAAAAAATGTGGTGATATTATAGAAAGTGTATCTGTAAATGATTTCAAATTTTGTAAGTGTGGAGCAGTAGCCGTTGATGGTGGATTTGATTACTTGCGTAGATGTGGCAATTTAGAAGATATTGAAGAATTAAGTGAAGTGGAGCGTGGATAATATGAAGGTGTTTTACTTATTTTCTGAGAAACGAATCTACATCAGAACAAAAAATAACTTTTGAGAAAACATTATACTGCACAAGTTCAATTTCAAAATTATATATTCTATTATTAAAAATGGATAATTTTTTACTTAAAAGATATTTGCCAAATTTATCAAAATATATATTTATAGTTTTACCCACTTTTTTAGGTTGTTTGTGCTCTGAAATACTGAGTAAAAATATCTTTTTCTTTTGAGATAACGAAAAATAATTATTAATCAAATATTTTATAGTCTGATAAATTTTAGCTTTAATTTGGTCAATATCAATATTAGTTGACGGCTGATTCTTTATTTCTAACAATACTAAAAAACCTTTTCTGTGCATTGTAAGACAATCTACTGAGGCTCCCTCTGTTTTTACAGAATCGAATTTACAATACTTTTGGATAGTGTTTTTAAGCACATAAGGACATCTATCTTCTATAGGAGGATTATTTATTGGATTACATTCACAGCATTCACAAAGTGACGCTTCATCAAAGTTTATAAACATCTCAATCCTGCTTTTCGAAGAATTCGTCTTCTAATTTATTTGCTATATCATTATCTATCTTCATTAGTTCTTCTATAGGAGAATACAGATTTTTAAATATCTCTGAATCGTCAAGATTTCCATTAGAATCAACAACGGATTCTATATTGTAGTAACCAGTTTCCTCATCTATTTTGCTAAAATAAAAACTTGTTTTGTCTTTTAGGATGCTTTCATATTCTGAATATGTTTTCAGAGCTTGAAGCATATAGGGACTATGTGTAGTAATTAACAAATTATAATCCAATTTCGCCATTTGTACAAATGTCTTTGCTAATTCAACTTGTTTAGCTGGATGTAAATTATTTTCTGGTTCATCTATAATTATATAAGAGCTTTTGTTAATTGCATTAGATTGCATTAGGAGCTGTAACATTCCCAGTAATTTATTTCCGCAAGCGACATTAATGGGTAGTATTTTGTGATTATCTGTATCATAAAAATTAACCCCTCCTACGCCATCAGGTTTAAAGCTACCTCTATTTATTTCTATAATTGAATTTGTAATTTCAATGCTGTCTGGGGCAGAGAAGTTGTTTAATTTTAATGAATAATTTAGTTTACGTAATAAATCCCATTTATGTAGTTGAATTGGGGTAGAACTATCTCTGTAATAATATTCCCGTCTTAATCCTTTTATTTTGAAATCATCAAATAATGTCCCCTTTGATAATAAATTATAATCATCAATATATAAAGTATTGTCAATAAATGTTCCTTCTACTGAATTTATTAGGTCATTATAACTTTTTGTTGATTGAATTTGTTCAGGGACTGTATTCCCATCAACATTATGAAAACTAACATTAAGTAATTGTTCTTCATTATCCTTTAAAATTACATATCCTGTTTTATGTCCGTGCGATACAATACTACCAAAAAATTCATTATTGAATGATTGCCCTATTCGTTCAAGCATTCCCGTTGTGGAGAATCTATTTTTTATTAAAGCTATCTGCTCTAAAGCTCCTGCAATATCTTTTAAAGGTTTTCTTATCCTTCGCATATCTAAATTAGGCACAGCTTTTTTTATTTGGATTACCATCTCATTGTATATATGTTTTTGAGATTTGAAACTACAATAAAAAGAATATGGCATAATCAGCTTGCCATCAACAACTAAAGAATTATCTTCAGAATTGATATAAGCTTTTATATAACTTGTATCTTTGAAAGGGAGCAAATTAATATCTTCATTTTTTGAAATTGTATTTAATATATTAGATAATATTCTGATACTACTATCAACAAACCAAACATATCTATCAAGGTTTTCCGAAACTATTCCACTTTCTCTATTTAATAAACTTTTTACTCCTCCAATACAGCTAAATAGTATTTTGCCAATGGTACTTTTTCCAGTGCCATTGTAACCAGCAATAGCTGTTAGTCCTCTGATATTTACATTAGCATTTTTTACTGTACCAATGTTTGAAAGAGTAAGAGTTAATGACATCAAACTTCCTCATTTATTTAAATTAAATCTATATTGTCTATATACTCACTAATTACTAAAACTACAATATTATTATTGTTTCTAAAAGTAAATTAATAAATTTCAAAAATGATATTAAAAAAATTTTTAATATCATTTCCAATTAATTATTATAAATATTCAAAACCAAAATAACATTAGACGATAATTCCTGCTCCTGTGCATCTTTTTTCAATAATCTTTTTAATAACATTCAGCATATTATCTTTTTCCTCTGGATAGGTAGTACTTCTAAAGATTTTATTATTCTGAAATCTACATAGAACAGAGGATATTATATTGAATTCTTTATAAGAAAGAGTAAGATCCAAAGAATTAGATATTTTGTAAAGAATACAGTTTTTTATTGACTTTTGTATATGAGAAAATGATTATTATTTGTATATGATATATAAGTTAGTTTAATGAAAGTTGTGATATGAGAGATTCTCAAAATAGAGATATTTGGTTTTTAGATTTTGTTATTGTAAGTGACCCAGTTAATGCTCCTAAAAGGGATATGCGGTACTTGATAGGTAAAATATACGATATGTATGTAAACAATACTTCTCAAACAGAGAAATGGCGAAGAAGTAATGACAGGAAATTATATATTAGAGATATGGAATTAAATGAGAGAGAAGCTATTTTTTTATTATGTTATGCTGATGGTCTTGTTCCAAACATTCCAATTACTAATTTAGATACTAATGAACAAAGAGAAGAAAAGTTACTTAATAGAGAAGCTAAGCCATTGACATCTCATCTTATAATAAAGTTAGATTCTAATTCTGAAAATCCTTTTCGTTTTCAAGGAATTTTAGAGGAATTCTCATATATTAATCGTGAAAGAGTTCAAACATATTTCAATTTTCTGTTACGTAAAATTGCAAAAGAAGATTCTAACTTTGAGATGGATTCTACTAATGGAGAGAGAGACGCAAAGGGGCAGATAAAAAAATGTAAGTTTAAAAATCTTTTCGAAGTACAAGGTCATTTATCAAAAGATTTTTATAAAGCGATAGAAAATGGAAAGTTAACAAATATATCATTGGTTTCAGATGATATTCATTTAAACTATGCTGATGATTTAACAGTAAGACCTGTAACTAAAAGTATATCTATTAAACCCGTAAATGATAAATGGGGAGACAGAATCCGTGAGCATATTGATTCATCAAGAAGAATTGCAAATGATAATAACTATGGCTTAGTTAAAATTTCTTTTAAAAGCAGTGATAAGACATCACATACAGTTTCACTTGATTCTTCAAGTGGAAATGTTTTTGGGAATGGTTTTATCCGTAGAGAAAGAATAAATGGATTTCCCCAACTTTTATCAGAAGCTGAGCAACATATAAATACTTCAATCAAAGTAAAAATGCTAAGGCTTTTTGAAAGAGGCGTATAATGCTTTTATATCAACTAAGTAGACCACTAGCCTATTTGTGGATAAAAGAAAAATCTGGAAGTAAAAGTGTAATAGATTGGTATATACCAATAATTCTTTCATCGGTGGTCGTTTTTTTATACTATATACTACCAGTGAAAACTGTAATAGTTGGCAAAGATGGTTTGCTAACTAGTATGCAAGGCTTTTTACAAATTATGCCAGGCTTTTACTTAGCTGCTCTTGCCGCAATATCTACTTTTAATAAAGTAGATTTAGATTATAAGCTTCCACCACCATCACCTACTATTACTATAAAAGAAAAAGGTGTTGATGTTGTAATAGAGTTAACACGAAGAAGGTTTTTAAATTACTTATTTGGTTATCTAACTTTTATTAGCATTGCTTTGTATATTGTAATAATTTTTACAAATGGTGTTGCTTGTAATTTTGTTTTAATCCCTGAGATATATCTTATAGGTTTAAGAGGGGGATTTATAATGTTCTTCTTGCTTTTTTTCTTTCAAATGATATTGGTAACAACCTTTGGATTGTACCAGTTGTGTGAGAGGATACATCACAGTGAGAATGTTATAGATGCTTGTTCCTTTGCTGAAAAAGAATTAGATTCTGATTTTGATGACGATGATTTTTAATAGTCTATTCTTTGAATGATGGTATGAGCATTTCTACGGCTTTTGTAAATATATTAAAAATTGTTAATTCATAATTGTTATTTTCATATCAAATCCAAGTATACCCTATTTTTACATTTGCAAAAGTGTAAAATCTAAATCATTTTTCTTGACAATTTTACTGTTGTAAATTATGTTTTAAGATGTTGATTTTACACATTTAGGATTGAATGATGATTTTTAATTATATACGAGTTTCCACAGTTGAGCAAAATACTGAACGACAGTTAAGAGATGTTGCTTGTGATAGAATTTATGAGGAAAAAATTAGTGGTAAGGATACTAATCGTCCTCAATTGCAGGCGATGCTGTCAAATATTCGTTCAGGAGATATTATTAACATTCACGAAATGAGTCGTTTGGCAAGAAATACTCGTGATTTATTAAATCTGGTTGAAGAAATTACTTCCAAAGGGGCAACAATTGTTTTTCATAAAGAAAATATCACATTTAAAGGTAACGAAAAACAAGACCCCTATCAAAAAATGATGATGACTATGCTTGGAGCAGTGGCAGAGTTGGAACGCTCTATTTTGTTGGAACGTCAGCGTGAAGGTATTGCTGTTGCCAAAGCCAAAGGCAAATACAAAGGAGGTAAAAATAAACTTACCGATGAACAAGTGACCGAATTAAACACACTCCACAAGCAAGGAATGCCTATCGCTCGCATTGCCAAGCAATTTAAAATAACTCGCCCAACTGTGTATAGTTATTTAAGAAATGAAGAAAAGTAAAATGCTAAAAGAAGATTTGAAATCTCTACGAGAACAAGAAAATGCTGAAATTGTACAGCATTTAGAAGCAATTTCTGAAATTATTGCCACCAAATGCAAAAGATGTGATTCCGTCCCCGGCTGTTTGGGGTGCGTATTTAGCCAAGGAGAAATGAAAAGTGATATTGAACACGCTCGTGAATTAATCAAGAAAATTATCTAATTAATTGGCATTCTTGTCCTGTAGTAGTAATTTTTTTACTTCTTTATCAAAGTCAGATTCTATTTGCTGGGTTTTATTAAATACATCATATTCTTTTTCTGCTTTGGTTTTAGCTTGTTTTTGGGAAATCTTCCCCTTATTGCCATCGGGAAGAATGTCATACCTGCGGAATGATAAAAACTCATTAACACTTTTAGCAAACTCTTGCATTGTAAAAGTATTTTCACGTTCAATTAAGTCTTCAATATAATCAAAGTATCCTGAGACTGTCCTTTCTAAACGCTTAATTTCTTTCTCTGGCAAATAATTTTTGGCAACAGATACGTCTGATTTTAAAATTCTGCCTTCAGGTGAATGCTTCCAGGTTGTAAGCCCCATATGTTCTTTAGTATGGTCTGCCTTCGTATAAATGATTTCTGCCGCTGTTTGCCCCGTAATGGCATAATGGAACTTGTTTTGCACAGTGGCATAAAAATCTTGTGTTATTTGCGAATCCTTATCGTAATCAATAGAACATTCAGCAAAAATATCTGTAATTTGTTGATAGATACGACGTTCGGACGCTCTGATTGAGCGAACTCTCTCCAATAATTCACGAAAATAGTCTTTTCCAAAAGCATCTTTTCCTTGTTTCAACCGTTCATCATCCAAAACAAAACCTTTTTGGATGTATTCTTTAAGAACTTTTGTCGCCCAGATTCTGAAATGTGTCGCTTGAATTGAATTAACCCGATAACCTACGGAAATAATAGCATCAAGATTGTAAAAATTGGTTTCAGAAGTTTGTGTTTTGTTAGCTATTGCACCGTGTTGAGTGGTTGTTTCCATTTTGGAAATAACCACTTGTTCTTCAAGTTCTCCTTCTTCAAAAATATTTTTCAAATGCTTACTGATAGCTGGTGTCTGGACACCAAATAATTCCGCCATAGATTTTTGCGTGAGCCATATTGTTTCATCTTTGATAACAGCATTGATTTTCACGTCTTTATCAGGAGCCTTATATATTAAAAAATTGAACTTATTTGTCATCTTACGCCACTCCTTCTAAATCTATAAATCCATCCATTTTTACATCACTTAAAACTTTGGGGCATAATAATAGATTCTGTTTAAGATTCAGTGAATCTTTTAATTGTTTTTCAAGTCTTCATAAGCTGTTGAGCTCATTATACCAAAGTGTTTGGTAGTCCCTCAGCAAAGTTTTTTTGTTTGTGTAATGAAAATAATGTTTTTCCTGCTCATTACTTATGATAATAGCTTAGTATTGCCAAGCAATTTAAAATAACTCGCCCAACTGTGTATGGTTATTGAAAAAAATTAAAGCTCCTAAAATTAGGGGCTTTAAGATAGTTATTAAAATTTTTTAACAAACTCATTTTTGATGTAGATGAGTGTATTAATTAAATCTCTGTATGATTCTGCATCTAATGTATTGATGCGGCACATCTGTTTTCGTCCGAATCTCAGAGTTATGTAATTGGCCTTTTCCTCCATCCCAAATAATGCTCGCTCCAATGCTTGGATGTTAAAAGTTATGTATGTCAGAAAAGCATTCTTTTTCATTTGGTGAGCTGTAAGAGGGTATATTTGGCTTCTACCCTCTCGAATTTCTTTAGAGAAGTTAACGATTTCTGCAGTAGTTGTCATTTTATTTCCTTTCAATTTGTTGCTCAACTATTGCAAATTTATATTAAGCATCTATCAAATGACCAGGAAACAAAAAATGTTGCTTTTTAATGTTATTGAATGTTATTTCTTTTTATGTGGAGTTAATTTCTTAAATTCATCAATTGATGATTTATAATAAAAAACACGGTTTCCTCTTTTTACAAATTTAATTTTATCAGGATATTGGCTTCTCATCGTTCGTAGAGATGCTTCTGAATATCCTAAGATTGCAGCTGCGGCTCTGGGAGATAATAGTTCTCCTTTTTCATCATCAATAATTGTTTTAGTGCTTAATTCGTGGGCTTTCTTTTCCCAAAGTAATAATTCATTTTTAACGGCATTACAATAACACTCATCTAAGGCCGCTATTAATGTTCGGATTGAAATTTCAAAATCAGGTATTTTGGCAGGAGAAAAGTTAAAATTTTTAGCTTCAACTTTTAAGGGAAGTTTACAATCTGTAAAATAAAATGTGTTATTGAATGAGATAAATGACAGATTTACTCTAGCTGGAAAAATTCTTTTGAAAAAAGCTACTTTGCTGTTAAACTTAGCTCCTTGAAAGCTCCATAAATAACGAAACCAATCATCATTTTCAGAGTTATCTAAATCATATTGATTGAATAAAAAAGCATATCCATTTGTTTCAATTTGTTCAAAATTAGCGTTTTTTAAAAAGTTTGTATCTTCAAAATGTGTCGTTCCGTGAAAACAAGAATTTGCAAACGAAACATCTTTTTTAAATACGGAATTTCGAAAATCTGTATTACCTGTAAAAGAACACTTTTTAAAATAAACATTCATCTCAAATCTCATATTGGATAAATTTAGATTATGAAATTTACAATTGGTAAATGTTATGTCCTTATATATGTATTCGTTACCGTTTTTGACATATCGTAATTTTCCAAATAAAAGTTTGATGCTTTTTAAAAATAAATCACTAAAATCTTTGTCTTTAATTTCAATAAAAAAACAATTTGCATCTTGCACTATATTGTTGATATCGTCGTTTGTTATCTTATTTGATGCTGTAAATCGACTTTCAATATAAGCTTCTCTGTTTTGGGGAGAGCGTGGAGAAAAAAAGGCTCTTTCAAAATAATCTCTTATCGGTGCTTCATTATTGAGCATTCTTGTGAGGTTATTTTGAATATGAGGTAATTCCAACCGTTCTTGTTCTTTTAAATAATTGATGGCATCCTTTATTTTTAGTTTTTCTTGTGGAGTAAAATGAGTGCGAAAATCGTTTTGGGCTAGTTTACTAGAAAGTGTTTGAGCTGAAGCTATATCTTCATTTAGATTTAGAGCAGCAAGCTTTATTATTGTGCTGCGTAAAATTAATATTTCTCTTTCATAAGGAGTACCATTATACATTATATTATCCTATGTCGTTTTTTATAGGATAAAGAATAGTATAATGAAAATCAAGAGTGTTTTAATCTCAGCGAAAACAACTTACTCTTTATAAATGGCTTGATAAAAAACCATATATCCAGTTGCCGAAATTAGATTGGAAATGCCGCCTTGTAATTTCCATCCATTTTTTATTTTATTGTTTACAGCTTGAATTAAGATATCAACAGTATCTGCACATAAAACATCATATTTCATTTTGAATTCCTATTTAATTAATAGTTTTTATTTTTAATTAATTTTTCTTGTTTATCTCTGTTTTTAAAATAACAGATTCAACAATTTTTCTGGCCAATTCCGTAGCATTCCAGCCAGAACTGTTAAATTTATAAGTGGATTTTATGCCTTTGGGGGTATCTAAAAAAGTGATAAGAGCATACTCCTGTCCCTGATAGATAAAATGTCCCAAAAACGTTGTAACGACATCATCAGGATTATCTAACTTGTAGTCTGTTGCTGTTAGACCATAGATTGAAATGCCTTCAATGTTTATTTTCTTGGCTGTTCCCTGAGTAACATTTTTCCTTAATTCTTCCAGTTCTTTTTTACCTGCTGATTTGATGAAAGAGGTATAATCTTGGATAAACTGTGATGTGGTTGCTAATCTATCCTTTTTCAAAAGTTTCATAACATTGTTGGGCGTATATGAGTAATCTCTATTGTAATCAAAACTTTCTAAAATACTGATGGATGCAGAATTTAGAACTTCATTATTTTTAAGATTTACCAAAATAAAAGCACCACCAGCGGCATTAAATTTTTCAATTTCTTCCGCCAACACACCATAATTTCTTTTGCAAATGGCCGCATCTGTATTGCAGGTGTCTGCAAAAGATTTATTGTTGGTAATGTTATTATGAGAACATCCCATCAAAATCAAAGCAACTATCCAAAAAACTGTTTTTTTCATATTTTATCCTATCTAATCATTGCGATGTATTGGTTCTTTTTTATTTGTGTTTAAAATTTATCTGTATCAAAAATTTCAAGCACATTAACTCCCTCGTCCATCGCACACGTTATATTGTATCTGGTTAGTAGACCAATATATTGTTCCCACAATTCTTCACCCATTGATGCTTGTAGTTTTTTCGCTTCTTGAATGGTTGATAGACTTGGGTTTTCATTCAATTTTTGAAAAACTATTAGCCAATCGTTATAATGTTTCATATCTTTAACTTGTTTAGATATTTCATTATACATACATTTACAGGGAACAGCAGGGCCTTCATTGCGACAAAGAGTCATAAATCTATGTTCTTCACCACATCCTGAAAGGCTCAGAATAACGAGGAAACAAAAAACTATTTTCTTAATCATCTTTTCTCTCCGTTATTTAACCATTGCGATGCATTGGTTCTTTTTATTGACATCGGAAATTCTATAACAGATGCCTTTTTGCCTTTTAAGCTTCGCCAAACAGAAATTTTTATCATCAGGATTTGATATACGATAACAATATCCCTCATTATTTTCGGTCTCAGCCAAGCAAGCATATTTCAGGTCTGAATCCGAAATTCTATAACAATTTGCTAAACAGTTGCTTGCTATCATCAATCCAAAGGCTAAGGCAAATAAAAAAATTTTCATAACAAAATCCTCTAAATATCTTTTAGTTCATCCAATACACTTTGGATATGTTCTTGTTTTTGAGCTTCCTGTTTGCGTTTAGCTTCTTGTTCAAGAGCTTTGCGTTTGGCCTCTTCCGCTTTTTTCTTTTGTGCAATTTGTTTGTTTTGTTTCATTATTGTCTGAGCTCTCTTTTGCATTAATGAATGCAAATCACTATCCTGATTGATTTTATCAATAATAAATTCCAATCCCCCTTTGTAGGCAGCCAAATAAGCAGCAGCCTGAACTTGGCTGGCCTCATATCCATAGTAACAAGCTATGAACTTAAATTCTGTTGCATCTACTTTATGTTTTGCCAACAAATTCCCATTTAAATCATAAGCCGAGGCATCTATTTTAACTGTGTATTCCTCTGTTCCGAATGGGTATCCTAATAAATTAAGGGTTCCTAACGACAGGATAGAGGGGAAAGAACCGAATAAAGTCATCAAAGACCCTTGTTTTCGGTTAATAACTTCCTGCGTGATAATGATATGCCCAACGGTGTTATCGTTGTTTTCCAGATGTTTCATCATTTCGTCATTAACATCTTGAGCAACTGTTTTGAGATGTTCTTGTTTAGGGTCAATTTGGGCACGCTCGCCAACATTAGTTTGGGTAATAACATAAATGTTATCGGGAACATTCAGAGTAAACTCATAATCCTGATATTTTAAAGGAGATATGTTGCTCTTGTAATCTTCCATTGTTATGGAACGACAAGAAGTTAAAAACAATATTAAAAAAAGTAGTTTTTTCATTTCAAAGCTCCTTATACATAATTTTTTCTAATTGTTTTTCTGTTCCATCCCAATTGCCAAAGGTATTGCTTGAGTTACTCCCTAATTCATTACTATCTTTTTGTTTTTTTAATTTAATGATGGGAAGGTTTTGATTTGCAAAATGTTCATATTTCTTTGAAACATCTTTAGAACTGTATAAGATGTAAGATATGTTCATTGATGGATACTGTTGTTTAACAATTTTTCCTAATAATTGTCTGTTTTTCTCACAAGTTGAACACTCATCAAAAATGATGAGGATTTCATTAAATGGGCTTTTCAAAAGGTTAGCAATTTCATCGTGTTTCATTTCTTTGGCATATTTGTAGGCTGTCCATTTCTCATCTTTGGATTTGTAAATATCTGCCCTATGCTCTATTAATTTCTTTGCCGCATATAGATTATTTTTAATAGCCGCATACATAATTGCGGTTCTGCCTTTTTTATCAACTTCATTCAAATAAACTTTTTTCTTCAGCAACAAATCAAGAAAATCATTATCTTGGCGAATAACAGCATACATCAATGGCGTATAGCCGTTTTTATCAATGACATCCGCTGAAACCCCCAATTTAATCAGTTCTTGAGCAAAAGTCATATCATCTTTGATGAAATGAGCAACAGGATGTTCTCCATCTATTTTGATTTCATCTAAATCAGACGGAGATGATAAAAATGCTTTAATACTTTCCACATTTTTTGAAACAACAGCATTTTGCAGAGTTTCTAAATCTCTAACACTAAAATCAACACTGTTACCGTTAACATTATCTAGCTTAATGGATGGAATATTTAACTTCCCTATTCTTGGAGATTTAAACTGAACACGAAGCTGAATTAAAGATTTGTTATCATTTCCAGCACAGGAAAGACTGCCGTCAACAATTTCAAAATGGCGGCTAACCAGTGTTTCTTTAACTTTTTCTTCTAAGATTTTGCAATCTACATCTGCACCAGTCCATTGAACAAGCAACGAGATATTTTCATTTCTTTCATAAACTGGTTTGGATATATCAAGAGTTAGATTTGATGATATTTTAGGCATAGAGGCTTGTGAAGGATTACCTATAAATCTGTCAATATCTTGTTTCCCCCACATCATTAACATATCAGCAGGTATTTGTTCTACCCGTTTCATTACAAATTGGGTTAAAGCTTTACATTTGTTATTTGATAATAAATATTCTCTGGTTGTGTTATCCTGAAAAAATGTTTCTCTCCCAGTGTTATAAATGGATAGCTCGTAATTGCTTCCTGCTGCATTATATACAGCGCGTGCAGTACCAAAGGTCATTAACATAAAATTTATACTAACTCTATTGGTAAGGTTTGGGTTGATATTGGCAGAACTTGAAAATCCTTCTATTTCTGCTGAGTTAAAGCCTGAACAAAAATAGAAGCGTTCAATTTCAGGACGATTCTCAAATACATTATTAAATCCAGCTATTCTGGCTGATGAATCCAAGGCTGTATTATTCAAGAAAGTTGTTTTATTTTTATCTACTTTATTCTCCTTTGCAGAATCTTTGCCAAAAATAGATTTTAATGAAAAATCAAACCCATATGCTGTATTACATTCTAAAAAAAATGCAGTAAAGGTTATGCACATAACAGTAATTGTGTTAAAAATAGTGATTGCAAAATTTTTTTTATATTTTTTTCCCATAACTTTTCCTCAGCATATATTGGCCTTTCTATTTCATATCCGCCAATTCAATTACCGTAACCCCCTTATTTTTTGCCCTTTTACATACTTCAAATGCTCTGCCTTCATATTGATTATAAGAAATGATGAAATCAGTATTTTCTATAATCCAATTGTTGCGGTGGACGATACACCATCTTTTATAGCCGATTGCGGCTCGGTCAGGATATATGAAGCTATCAAAATACCTACTACCGTCATTAACTTCTTTCATACTGGATGCTACAAAGATAATTTGGATACTTGGATTATTCTGTTTTATCTGTAAAATAGCATTATAGGCATCACATTCAAAACGTCCCTTTGAACCAACATAAAAAGTATCCACATTATTCTCTTCAATAAGATGAAGAGCTTGTTCTTTTACTTGGTCAACAATGTCGCTTCTGCTCCATCGGTAATCATTTCCAAAAAATGCACAGCTTTTACTCATTTGAATTTCTTTCAAAATAGAGGTGTTTCTCTAAGGATACATAAACCAACGATTGTGTTTCCATCTGCCACCATCTATTTAAAAGAAATGAGTTTTCTTATACTAAACTCCTTGAATCCCTTGGTTTTACTTGTGTTAATGCCATTTATATATTTTTGAATTAAGCGAAAGAAAATAAAACTAATAACCATAAAAAAGGGTTGATTTTATTGTTCATTAAAAATGCTCCTCTATTTTTCATTAACTCTTTGAAATCCTGATAAATATATGAAAAGGAAAAAATATGGCAGTAATCGCATATATCAGGAAAAGCACCGATAAACAATCTTTTGAGCATCAGGAATTTGAGATAAAAGAATATGCAAAGAGAAATAATATTAAAATAGATAAATGGATAGAAGAAAGTATTTCAAGTCGCAAAGAACTCAAAAAGAGAAAATTAGGAAAACTACTGGAAGAACTACAAGACGGAGATGTTTTGGTAGCAACTGAAGTTTCAAGAATTGGAAGGTCATTACTTGAGGTAATGGGGATATTACAAACTTGTTTGGAGAAAAATTGTCAGATTATAACTATTAAAGAAAACTACCACCTTGGGAATGATATTCAAAGTAAAGTTCTGGCTTTTGCATTCAGTTTAAGTAGTGAAATAGAGAAAAATCTCATCAGTGAAAGAACAAAATGCTCATTAAAAGCCAAAAAAGCAGCAGGAGTTAAACTTGGTCGTCCTTTCGGAGCTGCGTCAAAAAAATTAAAGCTCTCAAAAAATACCAAAAGAATAAGAGATTTATTGGATAAAAAAGTCCCCAAAGCACAAATCGCCAGAATTATGGGCGTTCAAAAAATAACATTAAGAAGATTTATTAAACGAATGGGATGGAGTGATTAGTAAAAAACCAGAGTATTAACTCTGGTTTTGCTATGAAATTATTATTTTGCCAAATCCAGCAATAGTTCTTTTGCCGTGGAATTTTGGGTAATATCTGCTATATCAAAGGCATCAAATTCATATTCAGCACAAACATCTCCTGCGAATGCACCATAATAATGGAGAAGAGCCATATTGTATAATTGACCATTAAAAGTCGCCACCATCAATGGTGTAACTCCCATATCATCAGGAATATTTGGAGATGCACCCTTTTCCAATAAATATTCAATCATTTTTCTGTTGTTTCTTTTGACTGCCATCATCAGTGCTGTTTCACCGTTCGCATTAACTACATCAATACCTTCACCCATTTCTAACATTCTATCTACCACAACAGTTTTCTCAAAAAATGGAATATTGGGATTCACAACCAAAGCCATTAAATGAGTATAGTCATCAATATGCTTAAATTTCATCGTGCTTCGGTCTATTATTTTGAGTAAATCCGTGTAATCAGCAGAAGCTAAAAAGTGTATCAAAAATGACTCTACATCAAACAAAGGCTCAAATTGCTTTAAATTGTCATACTCTGGAATTTCCTGCAAATGTCTAAGCACTTCGGCCAACTTCCTCTCTGCTTTCATATGATAAGGCAGTGGTTTAGATGAATTTAATATCAGGTCTATTTGTTCAATCAATTCCTCAAAAACTATATCTTCTCTCATTCTTAATCCTTTGAAGCCATATCATATAAGGTTTTTGATAATTGTTCCTGCCAATGGGGAAGTTGCTTTTTTCTATTTAAATTTACAAATAAAGCCCAACTTGAAGAAATGCTTGGCTTTTTATTTTGCCATACCAGAGAGCCCAAATAATTACTACATCTATTCAAATATCTGGTGCTAAAATCTCTTCTACTTTTTATTTTTTGTTCTTGTAGCAATTCATCTGCAATGTTTAGGAACATTTCTAAATATTGATTTTTCTTATTGTTATTCATCAAATCTCCTTGTTTGTGATAATTATATTTATCAGTTTTACGCTAATAATGGTAAACTAAATAAATCTGAACAGATATAAGTAGGAGCTTCAATTCTATGCTTACTGATGAATTTGTCTTTATTGGTAGGAAATGGGGATGTATAGTTATGCCAACCATCAATATTGTAAATCTTCTTTATTTTGTATGATGTTTTGATATATAGAGATTTGAACATTCTTATAATATACCCCACAAACAAAGCCAATTCTTCTATATTATATTGATATATAGTGATATGAATATGATTTATACCATTGGATTGTTTTTCTATAATCCCCTGAAATGGAACTTGTATGTGTTTTAAATTTCTCCATTTGGAACCGTATCTCCAATGATAGTAATGAGATAAAATTGATTTAAAATCTGTCTCTAATTTTACAGCATCTACAAAATTATTTGGATTTAAGGTAAATGCAAATAATCCGTTTGGTGTGTTGGGTGTCAATTGTTTATCTGAACTCATATCTATCCAGAGAGATTTTAATTGTTTGATGGTGTTGGGAGTTTCTTGTGTTATTCTATTTTTAAATATTTTTTCACTCATTTCGTCCTCTATAATAATCGAATTTTAAGTATGGTGAGATTTATGGCTAGTTTTTAGCCATTTAGTTATTGTGATAAATTGTGGTATAAATAATTGAGAAAGTAGTTATTAAACATTCTTTCTCATTTTAATGTTCGTCTTATGCTCTTCTTACGCTTGTCTAAGTATCAGCAACAACAGTGGAATTCCTGTGCTCCTGTCAAACCTTATACCGATAGAAGGTTTGAATTATCGGTATCTGTTGCTGATGTTGAAATAATATCATATCAGCTTTGGGCGATGCAAAATTATTTTGATAATTTTATTTATCAAAAAGACCTAAAAATTTATTTTTTTGATGATATGGCATAATACACTGATTTTATTTAATAAAAAAAGTTCGCAGAAATTTGACTTTTGAAAACTTTTAAGGTAGTATCTCATTATTCACTGAGGTGGTTTTATCCTCTATTCCTAAAATACATATCCATATTTATATTCAGAATTGCAAATATAGTTTCAACTCGTATAGGGGATAACTATGATTTGCACAAATTACCAAGATAAAAATTCTAAAAAAATGATTGAAGTTGGAGAAGATATTTTCCAACTACTGATGTTATTGTTAGAACTTGAACTGCAGAAGAATTAGGAACTATGGATATGAAAGCGGTTATTTTAGCTCGGGTTTCAACCGAGATGCAGGAAGATGGGTTCTCATTGGATGCACAATTGGACAGGTTGAGAAACTATTGTTCACTCAAAAGGCTTGAAATTGTAAAGGAATTTACCTTTGTTGAAAGTTCGTTCCACGGTAAAAGAACCAAATTTTACGAGGCTGTTAATTACATTAAACGGCAAAGTAAGTTGACGGCTCTTGTTGTTGATACTGTTGACAGGCTGCAAAGAACCTTCAATGAGTTTCCGATGCTTTTGGAACTCGTTAAGAAGGAAAAATTGGCTCTTCACTTCTTTAAAGAAGGCTTGGTAATTGATAAGAACTTCAAAAGCTCTGACCTCGCAATGTGGCAGATGCAGATTTTGTCAGCCAATATGTTTGTTAACTCAACTCGTGATAATGTTAAACGTTCCGAGGAGAGGATGCTCAATGAAGGACTGCTCCCTGGGCCTGCTCCGATTGGCTATTTAAATACCAAAGATGCAAATGGTAAGAAGACCATCATCATTGACCCAGACCGTGGACATTTCATCAAAAAATTATTTGAAGAGTATTCCACTGGGTTATTTTCAATGGACGAGTTGGTTAAAAAGTCCAAAAACTGGGGATTGCGAAACCGTAAGAGTGGTAACCCGATTACCAAAGCCCAATTTGCAGATATTTTGCAAAACCCGTTTTATTATGGCGTGATGTACTATAACAAGAGCTATTTTCCGCATATTTATGAAAAACTCATTTCCAAGGAGTTGTTTGATAAATGTACCGAAGTGCGGACTGGTAAGTTCAAGCGAACCTCCAAACACACCAAAGAACCCTATATTTTTAGGGGGCTGGTTCGTTGCAAACATTGTGGTTGTTTGCTTTCGCCTTATACCAAGAAGGGGCAATATGTTTATTTAAGACATACTGACCTCAAAAATTGCGAACACTGCAATAACGTCAGCGAGAAAATTCTATTGAAAGAAGTAGAAAAAGCCCTTGCATCAATTAGCTTTGATGATGAGCTAAAACTTGCTCTGGCGGATGCATTAAAAAAACGCTATGAAGCCACGCACGGCAACAACTACTACCAGTTAGAAAAGAATCGGAATCAGTTGGCTGACGTTGAAGAAAATCAAAAGAAACTTTTGGATTTGCTGATTGCGGGGACGGTTTCTGCCGAAGTATATCGCAGTAAAAATGCCGAGTATGAAACGGCTAAAATTGAGCTGCAGGCAAAAATTGAACAATTGCAGACACCTGATAGCTCCGTTGAACGGGCGATTGATAAGGTGTTGAATTTCAGCCAAAATTCTTTTGCAATTTTCAAAAGTTCGCAAATTGAAGAAAAACGCCGTATTTTAAATATTGTTTTTGCGAACTTTTTAATGGATGGAAAAAATCCTGAAATATCAATGTATAAAAACTTCAAGCTCCTATCAAAAATAGGAGCTTGTGAAGATTGGTGCCCTGGAGAAGACTCGAACTTCCACTACCTGAGGTAACATGCACCTGAAGCATGCGCGTCTACCAATTCCGCCACCAGGGCTTAACAACGGATATCCTTTTAACGCACTTCAAAATAAATTGCAAGCATTTATTTTAAAAATTTTCAAGATATCCATAAGAATTTAAAAGGAGATAGGTTCCCAGGCAAAGGCGATAGACGACAAACGGCAGAAACGTTGATTTCTTTAGCCACCACATGATGATGTAAATAGCCAGAATGGAGAAGATGAACGAATAAGTTATGCCGTCCATGGCGTAAATGATTTCCTGAAAATTGCCGGCGGTGTAAAGTTCCCAGCCGACGAGCATTCCGGCGGCGGCAATGGTCGGAATTGACAGCAACATGGCAAACTTGGCGGCTTCGCGGCGTTCCATTCCCAGAAAGCGTCCCATGGTAATGGTTATGCCTGAGCGGCTGGTGCCGGGAATAAGCGCCAGGCACTGAGCCAGACCGATGAGCAGAGCGTCGAGGGCGGTCAGATGTTTTATCTGGCGGATGGTCATGCCGAGTTTGTCGGCAATAAATAGAACAATGCCGAATCCCAGAATCGTCCAGCCGATGATACGGCTGTCCCTCAGCCACTCCATGCCGTAGGATTTGAGTGCCAGTCCGGCGATGACGGCCGGAATTGTTCCGATAACAATCAGCCAGAAGAGCTTGGAACCGGCATTTTTGAAATTGGGAATGAACCAGGTTTTGAAGACGCCTTTGAGCATCATCCAGATTTCTTCCGAAAAGTAAATCATGACGGCCATAATCGAACCGACATGCATGGCAACGTCAAGCGCCAATCCCTGGTCGGGGAAAGACGTGAATTTTGAAAAAAGAATCAGATGGCCGGAGGAACTTACCGGAAGAAATTCCGTCAAGCCCTGAAGGGCGGACAGAAGCAAAATTTGTATATTAGTCACTTTTTACACTCTTTCCTGTTTAATGCCGAAAGCATTTAAAATTCTTTTTTTGAGAGCCAGCGGGGAAATCGGTTTGACCAGATATTCCTGTATGCCCAGATTGCGTGCGTCGAGAACGGTTTTTTCCTTGGTGTCGACGGTAATCATGATTATGGGCAGGCTTTTCAGGTGGGGATTGTTGCTGTTTTTCAGTTCGCGCGCCAGTTCGAGGCCGGTTTTGCCCGGCATTTGCTGGTCGAGGAGAATTATATCTATTTTGAAACTGTTGAGCAGTTCGACGGCTTCCGTGGCAGACGCGGCTTCGCGGGTGTTTTTCATGCCGATTTGATACAGGGCGGTTTTGATGAATGTCCGCGAGAATTTGTCGTCATCGACGACCAGACAGGTTAAACTGTCCCAAGCCAATTGTTTATGCGCGTTTTCCATGACTACCTCGATATCAGCTCTCCGATTTGTTTCAAGTTTATAATAATTGTTTATAAATTAAAACAAAAATCAGCGTTATTCATATGTAATAATGATTCGGGCGTGAAGCGCACGCCGTTGAGCGACGCTCCCCAGTGCAGGTGCGGGCCGGTAACGCGTCCGGTTTTGCCGACTTCGCCGATGACCTGTCCCTGTCTGACATAATCGCCCGGTTTGACGGAAGCTTTTTTCAGATGTGCGTAGATGGTAAACAGCCGGTGGCCGTGGTCGATGACGACAGTGTTGCCGGAGTAAAAGTAATTGCCGCCGCTTAACCGGACAATGCCGTTTGACGCGGCTTTGACCGGGGTTCCTTCCGGAGCGGCGATATCAGTGCCCTGATGCGGGTTCATCTTTCTGCCGTTCATTATCCGCTGGCTCCCGAAATGGCCGCTGATACGTCCCTTGACCGGTATAACAAAGCCTTTTTCCCAGTAGTTTTTGTTTAGTTTGTCTGCCAGGGCTTTTTTGAGGTCGCCGCGCTCCCTGCCGATTTCTTTCTGGTCTGCGGCCGAGGGCGTAACTTTTTTCTGCGGGATGCCTTTAATGTCCTGAATATCCCATTTGGTCGCGGTAACGTTCAGGGAATAGTCTTTGGCAGTGCCTCTGGCATTGATGACTGTCAGCTTTTTTTCCGGAGTTTCGTCGCGGCCGAAGGCCAGCAAAAAGTTTCCCGACGGAGAAAGCATATATTCCCGGCCGTCAAGCAGAATTTTTTCGGCGCCGGGGGCATAGCCTTTCAGAATTTCGCCCTGCGCCGGCTTGCCGCAGAGTTCCAGCGCTTCAGTCCCGGCAGGGAGCAGTGCCGTCAGAAAACAAGTCAAACAAATCGCCTTGTAGAGTGTCATTTTTCTTTCGTTCCGTTTTGGTTTTGATACTGCCGTCAATAAAACGGATTTCCAGCGACGGACTTTTCTGCGCCTGCGCAACGGAGTAGACCGTTTGGCGGCGATTGTCCCTGACCCAGGCGAAACCGCGGCTTAGAACCGAATCTATTGAAACTGAATCCAGTCTAAGCGACAAATTCTTTAAATTTTCTTGCTTTTTTTCAAAAATATTCAAAATGTAATACGGGCGCAGGCTGGTTTGGGCAATCTGGTTTTGTTTGTTTTTAAGCATGTTGCCGAATGCCAGCTGCAGGCGTTCAACGCGGTCATCCAGCTTTTGTCTGCTTTCGGCAAGTATCTGTTCCAGATTGGGAATGCCGCGGCTTAACCCGTCAAGCCGACTGCGACGTTCTTCGAAGTAACGGTTAACGGCGTTGGACAGACGGCTTTGTGCCGTACTGAGCGTTGCGGAAATTTCGGCTTTGACCGGAACCGCAAACTCGGCGGCACCGGTCGGGGTCGGTGCGCGCAGGTCGGAGACGTAGTCAATCAGCATGGTGTCCGTTTCGTGGCCGACAGCGGAAATAAGCGGAATTTCAGAATCATAGACGGCTCTGATGACAATTTCTTCGTTAAACGGCCAGAGGTCTTCAAGACTGCCGCCGCCGCGGGCGACAATCAGGACGTCCGGCCGGGGAACGGCGCCGCCGCGAGGCAGGGCATTGAAGCCTCTGACGGCTGCGGCGATTTTTTCGGCGGCTCCTTCGCCCTGTACGGGGGTTGGCCAGACAATAATGCGGCAGGGAAAGCGGTCGCGAACGCGGTGAATAATGTCACGAATGACGGCGCCGCTGGCCGAGGTGACGACGCCGATGACGTCCGGCAGAAAGGGAACGGGTTTTTTGTGCGCCGGGTCGAACAGGCCTTCGGCGGCAAATTTCTGTTTTCGTTCATCCAAAAGTTTGAGCAGCGCGCCGGCACCGGCGATTTCCATTTGTTCGATTACCAGCTGATAAGAGGATTTGCCGGCAAAAGTAGTTATTTTGCCGGTGGCGATGACTTCCATGCCGTCTTCGGGTTTGAAACTGAGACGGGAGGCGGTTCCTTTCCAGATAACCGCGGAAAGAACCGCGTTCGTATCTTTCAGCGACAGATACCAATGGCCGGAATCGGCACGTTTGGCGCCGAAAATTTCGCCTCGGATTTTAACCCGGTTAAAGGTGGTTTCGACAAATTTTTTTATTTCAAACGATATTTCGCTGACCGTGTATTCGGGCAACTGCGGGGTTTGTTGTTCCGCCAGGTTGGGAAGGTCTTCCATCATCAGAGTTCCAAAAGGTTTTTGGCGTAGTCCGCCGCGTTGAAGACGTCCAGATCATTAATTCCTTCGCCGACGCCGATGTAATGAAACGGGGTGGGCTGTTCTTCGGCAACGGCAACCAGAATGCCGCCTTTGGCCGTACCGTCAAGTTTGGTAACGACAAGGCCGGTAACGTCGACCATTTCCTTAAAGGTCTGTACCTGCGACAGGGCATTTTGTCCGGTCGTGGCGTCAATAGTCAGCAAAGTGGCGTGCGGCGCTTTGGGCAGGACTTTTCCGATGACGCGGACGACTTTTTTCAGTTCGTCCATCAGGCCGGTTTTGTTTTGCAGTCTTCCGGCAGTGTCAATAAAAACAATATCGTCTTTTTGCCTGACAGCTTCCGTCAGGCCGTCGTAACAAAGACCGGCGGCGTCGCAGCCGGAGGGGCCTTTGAAGACGCGGATGCCGCAGCGTTGCCCCCAGACTTCAAGCTGCTCGACGGCGGCGGCGCGGAAGGTGTCGCCGGCAATAAACGAGACCTGTTTGCCGCCGGCCTTGAATTTGGCTGCCAGTTTGCCGATGGTGGTGGTTTTGCCGGCGCCGTTGACCCCGACCATCAAAATAACGAAAGGTTTTTGGGTATCGTCAATTGCCAGCGGCTGTTCGCAAGGCTGGAGAATTGCTTCGATGTCGGCGGCAAGTTCGTTTTTGATTTCCGTGTCGCCGGCGTCTTTGTTCAAACGGCGTTTGGCAAAGCTGCCGGTGATTTTGGCGCTGGCTCGGACGCCAATGTCCGAGCTGATCAGAAGTTCTTCAAGTTCGTCAAGCGTTTGGGCGTCGACGCGGCGCTTGGTAAAGATGCTGCTGATGCCGCCGGTAAGCTTGGCGGAAGACTTTTTGAGGCCAAAGCCTAATTTCTGCAAAAAGCTAGTCATTGTCGGTTTCTCCCTGTTCACGCAGAATGCGGGCCCGTTCCCGGCGGATTTCGACCGGAAGCTGCGGCATGAGGGCTGCGGGCGTTCCCGGACGTTCCGAATAGGGGAAAACGTGCAGTCTGGTAATGCCTGCTTCCGTTACCAATTTAAGCGTGTTTTGAAAATTTTCATCGCTTTCGGTCGGAAAGCCGCAGATAAAATCGGCGCCGAACGTTGCTTCGGGGCGTACCCGACGAATGGCGCCGCAAAGTTTAATGACATCTTCGCGGGTATGGCGGCGACGCATCCTTTTTAGTATCATGTTGTCGCCGGACTGGACAGACAGGTGAAAATGCGGATGGACGTTTCTGTATCTGCCGACCAGAGCGATAAAATCGTCGTCGACGGCAGCCGGGTCCAGTGAGCCGAACTGCAGCGAAGGAAGTTCGGGAATCTGTTCCAGAATATGCTGTATCAGGCCGCTGAAAGACGGGCGGTAGGAGCAGGCGTCGACGCCGGTCAGACAGATTTCTCCAAAACCGCGGCCAAGAAGTTCGCGAATCTGACTGATGATGTCTTCTTCCTTTACCGAGCGGTTGTTGCCGCGGGCATAGGGAACGATGCAATAGGTGCAGCGGTGGCTGCATCCCTGCTGGATTTGAACAAAGGCGCGCTGGCGTCCTTCAAAGCCGGTTATCAGGTAACGGTCATAGTCGTCATAGGAAAAAATGTCGCCGACAATGCTTTTTTCGGTAAGGCTGCCGGCCAGGTATTTTTCGATTTCGGCCTTTTCCCTGTTGCCGAGTACCAGATCGACCTCCGGCATGGAAGCAAATTTGCGTGGCGCTATCTGAGCGGCACAGCCGGTAACGATTATCCGGGCGTCCGGGTTTTCGCGGCGGAGTTTGCGGATGGCCTGCCGGCACTGGCGTTCGGCCTCGCCGGTAACGGCGCAGGTGTTGACAATGACAACGTTGTCCAGAGCGGCAAGCTTTTCTTTTAAAACTTCCGATTCATAAGAGTTTATTCTGCATCCGAACGTAACGACTTCAACCATAAAAAATCCTCCTCTGCGCAATATACGGCAAGAGGAGGATAAAATCAAACCAGAAATTTGTTATTAAGCCGATTTCAGGCCTTCTTCGAGATCTTTGGAAACGATTTCGACGGCTTTGTCGGAATATTCCTTGATTTTCTGGGCGCTGTAACGCAAGTCGTTGTGTTCGCTTTCCGAAAGTTTCGGGTAGATTATGCCGTGGACGCCGCGTTTGCCGACAACGGTCGGCAGCGAAAGGCAGACGTCTTTGACGCCTTCGACGTCGTCGTGGTGGGTGGATACGGTCAGAATGGCATATTCGTTATTGGATATGGCCTGGCAGATTTGGCACAACGCGCCGGCAATGCCGTAGAAGGTGGCGCCTTTGCCGTCGATAATCTTGTAGGCGGCATTGCGGACGCAGTCGTCGATATGCGCCTTGACATCGGCGGTAAAGGGTTTGTTTTCCATGCGGGCCAGTTCTTCAATCTGTACCGAACCGGCGTCGCCGTTTGACCAGGCAAGGACTTCGCTGTCGCCGTGTTCGCCGAGGACGTTGGCATGAATCGATTTCGGCGAAACCCCGAGATGGTAGCCGAGCAGGGTGCGGAAGCGGGAGGTGTCGAGCACGGTGCCGCTGCCGATGACGCGTTCCCGCGGAAAACCTGAAAGTTTAATGGCGACTTCGGTCATGATGTCGGCGGGATTGGAGGTAATGAGCAGGATGGTGTCCGGCGCATATTTGGCAACCTGGGGAATAATGCTTTCAAAGATTTTGGCATTGCGGCCGAGCAGGTCTATGCGGGTTTCTCCGGGTTTCTGGTTGGCTCCGGCGGTAACGATGACGACTTCGGCGCCTTTCAAATCTTCATAAGTTCCGGCCTTGACCTTATTGGCATAAGCGAACGGCGCCGCGTGGGCAATGTCCATGGCTTCGGCCTGGGCTTTCTTTTCATTGGCGTCAATCAAAACGACTTTACGGGCGACGCCTCTCATAATCAGGGCGAATGCCGTTGCCGAACCTACGGAGCCGGCACCTATAATTCCTACTTTCATCTTTTTTCCTTTCAAGCTTGTCTGGTGTGCATTCTGCACAAGAGTTATTTTTTTCCACTTATAAATTTTCATGTGCTAATATAGGAATTTTTTTTCGAAATACAATAAAAAAGGTCATCAAAAATGATGACCTTTTTGTAACAATTCTTAACCGGCTTATTCGGCGGGAACGGCGTCGGCCGGCGTTTCTTCCTCGGCCGGGTCTGCGGCTTCCTCAACACTGACCGCTTCGGCTTCGCTGACGGTTTCCTCTTCGGCAATCGGGTTGCCGTTTTCGTCGACGGCGACTTCTTCGCTGACCGCTTCGGCAGCTTCGGCGCCCTCGGGGACAACTTCTTCAACGGCAATGACTTCGGACGGAACGGTCTGATTGCCCTGTTTGACAAAGCGGCTGATAACCATCAGGGCGACGATGACCAGAACTATGTAGAAAATCTTTTTCATTTTGTTTCACCTTAAAACCAGAGTTGAATAACTGTATATAATGATTATTTCCTTAATGCCGAATTGTCAACAGAAAGCGGCGTTTATGCGGCGGAAAAAATATCCGTGTGCAATTTATCCACTTTTTTAAGCGGCTGAAAAGGCGGGTTTTTCGGCGTTTTCGGGCTTTTTTGTCCGGGCTTTGCCTCCGCATTTGAAAATAATGCTTGTCAAATTATATAAATTTGTGCTAACTAGTCAATCACAGGCCGGGAGGTCTGAAAATTTGTTTTAATTTTTTTGAGGTTTATCCATATGACTGATACAGCTAACCGCGTTAAGAAAATTGTTGCAGAACACCTTGGCGTCGAAGAATCTAAAGTTACCGATACCGCAAGCTTCATCGATGATCTGGGCGCTGACAGCTTGGATACAGTAGAATTGGTTATGGCTTTCGAAGAAGAATTCGGTTGTGAAATTCCGGACGAAGCCGCTGAAAAAATTCTGACTGTAAAAGACGCTATCGACTATCTTTCCAAGAACGCATAAGTCGCACAGGCTTTGTACAATTGATGAAACTCGCTTGACTAAGCGAGTTTTTTCATATAATAGAGTGTTGAATTGCGCAGCTGTTTTTTTACTGTGCTCAATGATGTAACTTATTCGGAGTTAATTAATGAGAAGAGTTGTTGTAACCGGACTGGGTATGGTTTCTCCTTTCGGAAGAGGTGTAGACTTTAACTGGAAAAACATTTTGGACGGTAAATCGGGCATCAGGAAAATCGACAATATCGATTTGAAGGACATTCCCTGCCAGATAGCCGGCCAGGTTCCGTTCGGCAAGGAAGAGAACCAGTTTGATCCGGATACCGTTATGGCTCCCAAAGACCAGAAGAAAGTTGACAAGTTTATCCTTTACGGTCTGGCCGCAGGCGGCGATGCAATCGAAGATTCCGGCTGGAAACCGGAGACCGACGAAGATCAGTTCCGTTCCGGCGTTATGATGGGTTCCGGCATCGGCGGCCTGCAGACGATTTATGAAAATTCGCTGATTTTTAATGAGTCCGGCTGTCACAAAATGTCGCCGTTTTTTATTCCGGCCTGTCTGATTAACATGATTTCCGGCAACCTTTCGATTGCCTATAAGTACAAAGGTCCGAATCATGCCTGCGTTACGGCATGTTCGACCGGCACGCACGCCATCGGCGACGCCATGCGCATTATTGCCATGGGCGATGCGGACGTTATGGTAGCCGGCGGTGCCGAATCTGCGGTCAATGTTCTGTCGCTGGCCGGCTTCTCCCGTCTGCGTGCGGTAACAACCTCTTTCAACGACAATCCGGAAAAGGCTTCCCGTCCTTGGGACAAGGATCGCAGCGGTTTTGTCATGGGTGAAGGTTCCGGTGCTCTGGTGCTTGAAGAATTGGAACATGCCAAAGCCCGCGGCGCCAAAATTTATGCTGAAGTCGTCGGTTATGGCATGAGCGGCGACGCTTATCATATTACCGCGCCTTCGGGCGACGGCGCTTACCGTGCCATGAAACAGGCGGCAGCGCATGCCAAGGAACATGGCATTGAATTAAGCGACATCGGCTATATCAATGCGCACGGAACTTCTACGCCGGCCGGAGACGTCGGCGAAGCACAGGCGGTTGAACGTCTGTTCGGCGAAAACATGAAGACGGTTTCGATGTCTTCTACAAAATCGGCCATCGGCCATCTGCTGGGCGCAGCCGGTGCCGTTGAGGCGGTTCTGTCCGTCAAAGCTCTGCAGGATCAAATCTGTCCGCCGACCCTGAACCTTGAGAATCCGGCTGACGAGGTTGCCCATATGGATTTGGTTCCGCTGAAAGCGAAGCCGAAGGCACTGAAGGCCGTCATGTCGAACTCGTTTGGCTTCGGCGGTACGAATTCTTCGCTGATTTTCAAGAAATACGAAGCTTAGCCGTGTAAAGAACACCGATGAAAAAGCTTATTATCATTTTTCTGATTGTTTTGTCGGTGCTTGCTTATATGCAAATTAAGGGGTGGATTGCGGCAAGCGGTCCGCTCCTTAACGTTACCAATGTGGTGGTCCCGAAAGGGGCGTCACTGAAAACGGTGGCGGAAGAATTGTCGCGCGCCGGCGTGATTGATAAGCCCTGGCTGTTTCGCATTATGGCCAGAATCAACGGACTGGCCAAACATCTCAAAGCCGGCGAGTACCAGTTTATGCCGGGGATTTCGTTGCAGGCGGCGATGGACAAGATTGCGCGCGGGGAAGTTTTTTTCCGGCGGATAACCATTCCCGAAGGACTGACCAGCGGCCAGATTATGTATCTGATTGCCAATTATCCTGATTTGGAAGGCGAAATAGATCTTGACGTCAAGGAGGGAGAGCTGTTGCCGGAGACCTACAGTTTTGAACTCGGAGCCAGCCGCAACAGTATTATCCTGCAGGCGCGGGCCGCTATGCAGAAAGCGCTGGAAGAAGTCTGGGCTTCCCGCGACAGCAGTCTGCCGCTGAAGGACGTTAACGAACTGCTGACGCTTGCTTCGATTATCGAAAAGGAAACCGGCGTGCCGGAAGAAAGACCGCTGGTGGCTTCCGTGTTTCTGAACCGTCTGAAGAAAGGTATGAGGCTGCAAACCGATCCTACGGTAATTTATGCGATTACGGAGGGCGAAACTTCGTTCGGACGCAGTTTGAAACGTGCCGACCTGAAAATCGACAGTCCTTACAACACTTATCTGAATTACGGTCTGCCGCCGGGGCCGATTTGCAATCCGGGGCGAGAGGCGCTTATGGCTGCCGCCCGTCCGCAGCAAAGCGATTATCTGTATTTCGTGGCCGACGGCAAAGGCGGTCATCGTTTTGCCAGAAGCCTGAACGAGCATAACCGCAATGTGAAAGCCTGGGTTCGGTCAATCAGAAATTAATTTTCGGTTATTTTCAGTTTACATTTTGGACAAAAAAGGTTAAATTAACACATAACTGTTTATAGATATGTGTTTTTATCATTTTAAAAATTAAATATTATGTTTCAAAATGTAATTTTAATCGGCGGAGCTGTCGTTGCCGCGGGTTTGTCGTTCCGGTTTAACCTGAAAATGTTTAAGCTGAAAAAGGTCAATCCGCGTATTCCGGCGATGCTTCTTAATGTTCTGACCTGTATCTTCATGACTCAGTTTGTGGTGGTCGTGAATGATTTTGCCCTTCTTAAAGGCTGGGTGTTTTGTGATTTTGTTATTGCCGCGGCTGTGTGGATAATTTACATTTGCGGCAAGCATTTAAAAACCAAAAAATAATTTATTATGGATTACAAAGATGAACTGAAAGAGCTGCTTGTCTGCCAGTTCGGCGTGGTTGCGTCAATGTCTGAAATTGACGACGGGACGGAACTTCTCCTGTTGGGGATTGACGAGCTTGACATGTTGAGGCTGAGCCTGTTGATTGAAGAACATCTGGGCGTTTGCGTTCCCTCGTTTGTTTTGGAAACGGAAGTGCGGACTTTCGGGGATTTAGCGGAACAGGTTTATCTGTTTGCGTAAAAAAGGAAAAGGTTTTTGCCGGTTGCGGCGAAGACCTTTTTTTGCGGTTTCAGGCTGAACCCTTGGTTTCCATCATCATCGGATAGAGCGCCTGTCTGGGGTCCATGCCGCGGGTAAGGACAACATTGAAAATCGGATACATGCGTTCACATTCCTTGATGGCGATGTCGATAATCTGCGAAACTTTGTTTTCGACCATTTCTTCGTCATCGTTAATGATGACAGAGTGTTTGAAAACCGGCATGTTTTGTTCGGTCCAGTAAGAAAAATGCCCAACCCAGAGTTCTTCGTTGGCCAGTGCCAGCAGTTCAAAGATTTTGCTGCGGTCTTCAATGGTGCTTTCAATATCCATCAGACAGGAAAGATGCAGGCAGCGCATGTTCTGTTCCCAGGCAAAAAAGAGCAGCATGTTGTTCCATTTGCCCTGCACTTCAACCACGACTTCGTTCAGACTGCGGCGTTCCAACTCGAAAGAACGGGTGCTGAAAATGTTTTCAACCGTGTCTATCGGATTGTATTCAGGGGCTAAATTCTTTGCCGGATTCATTGTGAGCTTCTCCACCTGGGTTAGTTTTGCAGCCGCGGCCGCGTCGTGATAAAAACAGATTGCATTACCGAGTCGGCGATTACAATAAATTAAAAAAAGTTTTCCACCTAAATCGGGAAACAAAAAAAATTTGAAAAGAAAATTTACGTTAAATCAGTAGACTGACAAGGAACGGTGCAAATTAAAAATTTTTAGGTGTGGATATATTTTTTTTTGTTAATATAGTTTTAATCAATTGCCAACCAAGGAAAGAAAAAATGATGACAGGTCTTGAGTTTCCGGATATTTCGCCGATTATGTTTTCAATCGGTCCCGTGGCGGTGCGCTGGTATTCGATGGCGTATCTTTTCGGTATTCTGGCCGGTTGGTATTTGATTAACCGCAACGTGAAAAAATATGATCTGGGACTGAGCCGGACAAATGTTGAGGACATGGTTTTCTATCTGACGCTGGGCATTATTCTGGGCGGCCGTTTGGGTTATGTTCTGTTTTACGGCAAAGGATATTTCTGGGAAAATCCGCTGCGGATTTTGGAAATCTGGCAGGGCGGCATGTCTTTCCATGGCGGCGTGCTTGGCGTCGTGGCTGCACTTTGGCTGTTTGCGCGCAAGATAAATTACGGTTTTCTGCGGCTGACGGATTTGGTGGTTTTGTATGCGCCAATCGGCATATTTTGCGGCCGGCTGGCCAATTTTGTGAACGACGAGCTGTGGGGCAGGATAACCGACGTGCCGTGGGCGGTACGTTTTCCGAGCGGCGGTTATCTGCCGCGGCATCCGTCGCAGCTGTATGAGGCAATGTTTGAGGGCGTGCTGATGTTCATCGTGTTGAACGTGTTGTGGCGTTATAAATGGGTGCGCGAGAGACACGGTTTTGTTTCGGCCGCGTTTGTGGCTTTGTACGGGGTTTTCCGAATTGCCATGGAACAGTTTCGCGAGCCGGACGAACAGATGGGATTCTTTTTCAACTCGTTTACAATGGGACAGATTTTGTCGTTGCCGCTGGTGCTGCTCGGCGTGTTTGTGATGGCGCGTTTGGCTATGCTCAGGAAAGAACACTCCTAGTTTTTCGAACTTTCTGAGGGAATGATGCTCCGAGCTGCTTCTTGAATACAGTTGTAAAGTGCCTGTGCCAGTTGACGGTTGTTGATACGATAATAATTATGTACCAATTCGCAGGTTTCATTACGGATCATTGGATCTTCCGAAGCTATGTTTTCTGTTTGTGTACTGTCAGTTGTTGTCGTTCCGGAAAATTGCCGCGGACTTTGCCAAATGGTTTCTTCCGACATATCTTCGAAAAAGAAATTAAGTTTAACATTGAGTACCTGCGCCAGATCTCACATGCGGCTGGCGCTAATACGGTTCATACCTTTTTCGTATTTTTGAATCTGTTGAAAAGTAAGCCCGAGGAGTTTGGCCAGTTTTTCTTGTGAGAGACCGAGCAATTGACGCCGCAGACGGATACGGTTTCCGACATGTACATCAATAGGATTGGGGTTGCCCTCAGGAGTACGGCCACGGCTATTATGCCGGTATTTTGGTTGTGAAAGAGGGTTTTGGAGCATCTAAATTCCTTTGTGTCGTATGTGCCGCACTAAATGAAAGGTGCGGTGGCCGGCTATGTCAAGAAAGTTACTCAGCGAATAACGCTGACATATTTGCATATGTCAAATAGCGACCACCGCCAAAGGAATATGGCAGATACAGTCAATTATTACCGTTTTTAAATAAAGCGGTGCCGGTATCTATCTCAGGCGGTACCGACACCGCCCGCTGAGTAGGGATTCTTGACTTCCCCGAACCTAGGTTTAGGTTCTAAGCTGTTAAGCACAGCCTGAGCTTTGCATAATAATATCATATCTGTTCTTAATTACAAGGCCTTACAGCTGATCTCTTACTATCGCAGACCTTGTTACAGGAGTGTTTGCCTATGCAGGCTAAACAAAACCCTCAACCTTCTGAGGTCGAGGGAGTTAGCAACTGCACAAGTACAGCCCAACTTATTCGTTTCCTAAAGGGAACTTATTTCGCGGCTCCCTCGAAAGAGGGGTCTTGTACTTGTGTGAGGTTGCTACACCTCGCCGGACTATTGTCCGTTAACTGTTCCGTTTCAGGTAATATTTGAAGTACGGAAACAGAAACTAGTAACAATTTAACAGGAGATAGTTAAAATGCAATTAAAAAAATCATTTATCAAAGAAGATTGATTTTGGTTTTGTGTGTATATGAGAAGAATGTTAGGCTTTGGAAGTGACGTTTTGGGTAAATTTGTAGGTTTTTTGCAGGGCCTTATGGGCACGAACCAGAACTTCGACTGAGTTGGCGTCGCTGCGTTTTTTTTCGGAAACCGCACAGGATACGGTCAGTTTTATCGGCTTTTTGCGGCGGCCGAGCATAAATTCGGCCGAGGCTACGGCACGGCGGATTTTTTCCAGCCGGTCGAAGCCTTCGTTTTTGTCTTCCTTTTTGAAAATGATGACGAATTCGTCCGGCGTATAACGATAAACCTGATTTTCAAATTCAGTTTCGGTAATGCGGGAAGCAATCATTTTCGTAAGCGCGTTTTGCCCCATGCGGCCAAAGACCTGACCGAGCTTTTCGTAATCGTCGATACAGACAATGCCGACCGAGTATTTGAGCGGAAAATTTTTGGCGTTGATTATAAACGCGTTGCGTCCGGCAAGTCCGGTTAGGACATCGCGGTAGGTGGAATAATAAATATCCTGAACGACGGCGACGGCAATGCTGAGCATGGCGGCGGCAAAGAAGATCGTCAAAGCCGAGGGCAGCAGCGAATAGTAAAAGCCGAGGAAAATTTCAAAACCGGCAAAAAACAAGGCGGTGTCGACAATGGAACCGCTGACCGACGCCCGGATGAAAAAAGCGCAAAGCATGAGGGCAAAGAATATCAGGCTGAGGCCGTTGAGACCGGAAGAAGGCGTGTCGCTAAAGTTCCATGCCGGAGCCAGCCCCGCAGCGCTCAGCTTTTCGGCAACGGCAAACTGGGCAAAGACCGAGAGCAGGAGCCAGACGTTTTCTTTCCGCAACAGTTTGCCGCCGGGCAAAAAGTAAAAAATCGTCAGATTGAGCGGCAGGAAAAAGCAAAGGTTAAGGTATTCGGCCGAAGACTGATAGCTTTCGCCGCCGTTCTTTTTGACATAGTTTATCAAAATATAGCTCAAAACGGTTATCAGGATAAAAAAGACCGGTTTGCGGCTGTCGAAGTAGAGCAAAATCAGAAAAGTTGCGAAACTGAGAACGTAAAACAGGCTGTGCAGCGTAAGCAGCGAAGATTCCGGAAACGGGTTGGCCGCATAGAAACCGATAACTCCGGCACCGAAAACCAGTGCCGGCAGAAACGTGTTTTTCAGCAGCGGCAGAATCTTTTCCAAGCTTATGTTCAGTTTGAGCACCCTGTTTCTCCCTTATGCCGTATCATAGGCGGGAAGTGGTTTAAATTTTGTTTACACATTTTAAAATCGAACTGTCGCCGTAAGAATAAAAGCGGTATTTGTGCTCCATGGCGTAGCGGTAGGCCGCCTGCATGCGTTCGGTACCGGCGATGGCGCAGATGAGCATGAACAGCGTCGATTTGGGCAGATGGAAATTGGTGATGATGTAGTCGATGATTTTGAACCTGTAGCCCGGCGTGATGAAAATGTCGGTTTCGCCGGTAAAAGGGTGCAGGATTCCGTTGTCGTCGGCGGCGCTTTCCAGCAAACGCAAAGAGGTTGTGCCGACGGCGATAATGCGGTTGCCGTTCTTTTTCGCTTCGTTTATTATCTTGCAGGCGTCAGGGGAAATGACGCCGTATTCGGCGTGCATCTTATGGTCTTTGGTGTCTTCGACTTTGACCGGCAGGAAAGTTCCGGCGCCGACATGCAGGGTCAGGAAAACCTTTTTGACGCCTTTTTTATCCAAAGCCTCCAGGACGCGCGGGGTAAAATGCAGGCCGGCGGTCGGTGCGGCAACGGCACCCTCGTGTCTGGCATAGACGGTCTGATAATCTTCTTTGTCGTTATATTTGTTCCACAGGCCATCGGCGGGTTTTTCGCGTTTGATATAAGGCGGCAACGGCATTGAACCGTATTTTTCCAGGTAATGGCCGAGATTTTTCGGGTCGCAGTCGAATTTGAGCAAAACGCCGTCTTCGCCGTTTTTTTCCAGGACTTCGGCGGTGAAATCCGATTTTTCGGCCGGGATTTCGGCGGTGTAAAAGGCAACCGTGTCACCGGGGCGCAGACGTTTGGCATTTTTTATGAAGGACTGCCAGCGGATGCCGTCAACCGGGTGGTAGAGCGTGACTTCAACCTGAGCTTTGCCGCGTTTGCCGTAAAGCCGCGCCGGAATGACCTTGGTGTCGTTGAAAACGAGAACGTCGCCTTCGTGCAAGATTTCGGGCAGTTCATAGAAAACGCGATCGGTTATCCTGTCTTCTTCGGACAAGTCCAAAAGTTTGGAGCTGTCTCTCGGGCTGGCCGGTTTGTCGGCAATCAGGCTGCGGTCGAGGTCAAAATCAAAAATATCCACTTTCATGCTTTTTCGTCCTTTATTTTCAGGCTGTTATATTATATAAACTTGCCTGACGCAAGTTATTTTTAAGGAGCTGAAAAAAATGAGAATAGCCTATCAGGGCGTGGCCGGCGCTTATTCGCACATTGCCTCAATGACGGTTTATCCCGGGCAGGAATATCTGCCCTGCGACACTTTTGAAAAAGCCATGAAACTGGTAAGCGAAGGAGAGGCCGATCTGGCGATGATTCCGGTGGAGAACTCCAATGCCGGGCGGGTTTCCGACGTGCATTTTCTGCTGCCGCAGACCGGTTTGCATATTATCAGCGAGTTTTTTCTGCCGATTAATCATCAGCTGCTCGGTTTGCCCGGGACCAAACTTGCGGACGTAAAATCGGCTTCGTCGCATCCGCAGGCGCTGGCGCAGTGTTCGGAGTTTCTGAAAAGACACGGCATTAAGCCGACGGCGCGCATTGACACGGCGCTCAGCTGTCAGGATGTGCTGAAGTTTCAGGATAAGTCAATAGCCGCAATCGCCTCCAAACTGGCCGGCGAAATTTACGGGCTGGACGTGGTGGCGCCGAATATTGAAAACGCCCGTAACAACACGACCCGTTTTCTGATTATGGCACGGGAAGCGGAAATTCCCGAAGACGACGGCGGCGAATTTATCACTTCGTTCATATTCAAGGCCAAAAACATTCCGGCGGCATTGTACAAGGCGCTGGGTGGCTTTGCCACTAATGGCATCAACATTACAAAACTTGAGAGTTATCTGCTGGAAGGGAAGTTTGTTTCGGCGCAGTTTTATGCCGAAATCGAATCGCACCCATCCAGAAAAGCTTTTCATAATGCTTTTGATGAGCTGAAATTCTTTTCAGAATCCATTCATGTTCTGGGAACATATCGCGCCAATAAGTACAGATACCTGTAATAAATACGTTTTGACGGCGTTCCGCATGCTAAGATTTGCGTTCGATGATGAAGTGTGCCAGTTCCTTTAAGGTTTGGGCCTTATTTCCGAAGATGTCCAAAACCTGCTCGGCTTCGATTATGAAGTCTTTGGCAATTTGTTTGGCTTTGGACAGGCCGTAGATGCCGACAAAGGTAATTTTTCCCTGTTCGGCGTCTTTGTTCAGGGTTTTGCCGACCAGCGCCTGGTTTCCTTCGACGTCGAGAATGTCGTCGGCAATCTGGAAAGCGATGCCGATACGGCGCGAGTAGTCAATCAGCGCCTGATATTTTTCGCCCTGCGCGTTGCCGAGGACGGCGCCGGCTTCGCAGGCGTAACGGAGCAGGCGGCCGGTCTTCATTTCTTCAATGTTTTTAATCAGTTTTTCGGGTTCGGCGGGGTTTTTGAGGTTTTCGGCGTAAAGGTCAAGCATTTGCCCGGCAATCATGCCGTTGAAGGCGCCGGCGGCTTCGGCCAGAAGTTTGACCAGACGGCTGCGGATGACCGGCCGCAGATGCGTCTTTTCGTCGCTGATGATTTCAAAGGCATAGGTCAGCAGACCGTCGCCGGCCAGAATGGCGGTGGCTTCGTCAAACTGCTTGTGGCAGGTTGGTTTGCCGCGGCGGAGGTCGTCATTGTCCATGGCGGGGAGATCGTCGTGAATGAGCGAATAGGAATGCAGCATTTCAAGCGCGACAGCGGTGCGGAAAGATTTTTCCTCCGGTACGCCGAACAGGGCGGCGCATTCGCAGACAAGGAAAGGCCGCAGGCGTTTGCCGCCGTTCATGACCGAATATTCCATGGCCTGAACCACTCTTTTTTCGGGGCCGGCCGGAAGGGTAAAGAATTCGGGCAGGCAGTCGTTGAAACGCCGGGAAAAGGCGCTCAGTTTTTCTTTAATGTCGGTCATGTCGCATCGTCCATAATCAGTTTTCGATTTTATCCAGTTCGCTCAGTTTTGTTTCGCCGTCGGGGGTAATTTCGATTTTTTCGATTTTAAGCTGTGCGTCTCTGAGCTTGTTTTCGCAAAGCTTTTTGAGGCTTACGGCGCGCTCGTAGGCGGTAACGGCGTCGTCAAGCCTGATGCGTCCGCTTTCCAGTTCGCGAACCAGATTTTCAAGCCGGGCAAGCGCTTCTTCAAAGCTCAGATCCTTAATGTCTTTTTCTTCCATTTTGTTTCTCTCCGTTAGGTTCAGGTCATCATATTATAATAATTTTCCGATGGCAACTCGGAATCTCTACTTTATGCCATCATCAACAAGTATATATAGCAATTGGTTTGTCTAGAACTGTTTTGCGCCTTGGAATCATGCTAAATTAGAATCAGTTAAATGAGGAGAAGCGAGATGAAGAATTTAGCGATAGTACCGGGGTCAAAGCTGCTGAAAGCGATGGGCAACGCGCGGCGTCTGGAAATTTTGTATTATCTGATGCAAAACGAGATGAACGTAACCGAACTTGAGAAGGCCGTCGGCCTGAGTCAGTCGGCCCTGTCGCAGCATCTGGCCATTTTGCGGGCGGAGAACGTGGTCAAAACCCGGCGGGAGGCGCAGACGATTTATTATTCGATTAAGAGCGAAAAGGCGCTGAAAATTTTGCAGCTGCTGGACAGTTTGTATAATCAGCCTTACAAATAGGCAAAACAAAGCCGGGATCAGTTCCCGGCTTTTTCGCCGATTTCAATGCGATGACGTTCGGCGTCGTAAGAGATGCTCAGTTTTCCCTCCCGCAGCGCCACGGCGTCCCGGCCGAAGATTTCAAAACGCCAGCCCCGGAGAACGGGGTTTTTCCTGTCGGAAAAAACCGCCAGCCGTTTGAGATCGTCGTCGGAAGCAATCAGCCTGGGAATTACGCCTTGTTCCTGCGAGCGGATTTTCAGAAGCAGGCGCAAAAGTTCGTATAAGGCCGCGGCGCCGACCGGCAGCATTTTTTCGTGCTCGGGTTTGACATAGGCCGAAGGCGGAATTTTGACGGCTTTTTGAATGACTTCCAGAATTTCTTCGCCCAGTTTGCCGGTAACGACGTCTTTGCGGATGTTGCGGATTTTTTCCAGATCTTCGCGGCAGTCAGGGCAGGCGGCGGCAATGTTGAGCAGGCAGTCGTCCCTGATAATGCTCTGGCGCGGTGTGTCTTTGCTTTGCGCCCGGCGTTCGCGCCAGGCGGCAAGTTCGCGCAAAACGGTCAGCAGGCGGCCGTTGTGCGACCGGTGTTTGATTTTCTGCCAGACGTCTTCGGGGTGCACGATATAGGTTTCGGGGTCGGCAAGAGCGGCAAATTCTTCGTCAAGCCAGTGTTCGCGGCCGCTTTCGGCCAGTTTGCCGCGCAGATGTTCATAAACGGGCACCAGATGGGTAACGTCGGAAAGCGCATATTCAAGCTGTTTGGCGTCCAACGGGCGCAGACTCCAGTCGGAAAGGCGGCAGCTTTTGTCCAGCTGAATGCCGAGAATGGTTTTGACCAGATTTTCGTAGCTGATCGCTTCGCCGAAGCCGAAGACCTGAGCGGCCGTCTGCGTGTCGAACAGCGGTTCGGGAATGAAACCGGCCTGATGGTAAATGATTTCGATGTCCTGGCGGCCGGAGTGGAAGACTTTGACCACTTCCGGGTTGTGCAGCACGGCAAAAAAGGCTTCCAGCTCAATTCCGGGCGCCAGCGGGTCGATGATGGCGGCTGTGTCCGGCGCGGCGACCTGAATCAGGCAGAGTTTGGCGTAGTAGGATTTTTCGCGCAGAAATTCCAGATCTACGGCAATGAAAGGCTTCCGGTTCAGCTCCTGACAGAAGCTTATCAGTTCCGAGGTGTTTTCAATCAGTTTCATAAAATTCAATCCGTTGTTTTCAAGCTGCTTTCAGCATAGTTCCTGATGTTTAATATTTTTTTAAGGCCGGCGCAAGCCGTTTTTGACGGGAAAGCCGATTTTCGGTGCTGATTTCTTAAGTTTTGCTTGCTTTCGGGTGAAATTCGTTTTAACAATTAAATCTAAATTATAATAACGAAAATGAGGTTTTTTATGAACAGCTATCGTACTCACACCTGCGGCGAACTGAGAAGTTCGGACGTCAACAAGGAAGTTAAGCTTGCGGGGTGGATTCACCGCAAGAGAAATCTGGGCAATCTCTGCTTTGTGGATTTGCGAGACCATTACGGCATTACCCAGTGTGTGTTCGACAGGTCTTCCGACCTGTTTGAAAAAATCGAGGCCATCCGTCCCGAATCGGTCATCGGCATCAGCGGCAAAGTCATGATGCGCGAGAGCATCAACAAGAACATTCCGACCGGCGACATCGAAATCAAGGTCGATACCCTTGAGGTTTATTCCGAGGCTGAAATTCTGCCGTTTCAGGTCGCGGTGGAAGACGACGCGCCGGAAGAAATGCGCCTTAAATATCGGTTTCTGGATTTGCGCAAAGACCGCATTCACAAAAACATTTTGCTGCGCTCGGCGGTTATTCAGCGTTCCCGCGAACTGATGCGGGAGCAGGGCTTTACCGAATATCAGACGCCGATTTTGACAGCCTCGTCGCCGGAAGGCGCGCGGGACTTTCTGGTGCCGTCCAGGCTGAATCCGGGGCGCTTTTATGCCCTGCCGCAGGCGCCGCAGCAGTTTAAGCAGCTGCTGATGGTTTCAGGGTTTGACAAGTATTTTCAGATTGCGCCGTGTTTCCGCGACGAAGACCCGCGCGCGGACCGTTCGCCGGGCGAATTTTATCAGATGGATATGGAAATGTCTTTTGCCACGCAGGACGATGTGTTTAAGGTTATTGAGCACACGCTGGGGACAATCTTCAACGAATTTGCCAACGGCAAGAAGGTTGACCAGGCGCCGTATGTCCATATTCCGTTCCGCGAGGCGATGATGAATTATGGTTCCGATAAGCCGGATCTGCGCAATCCGCTGGTTTTGCAGAATGTTACCGGCCTGTTCGGAGAATCGGGTTTCGGCGTTTATGACAATCTGGCCAAAGAGGGCAAGATTATTAAGGCGATGGTCGTTGCCGGCGCCGGCGAGAAGCCGCGTTCTTTCTTTGACAAGCTTGACGCTTATGCCAAGGAAGAAGGCATGGGCGGCATTGCCTACATCGCTTATGCCGCCGGCGGTGCCAAGGGCATTGCCAAGCTGCTGAGCGTTGAAAAACTGGAGGAATTTAAGAAAGAAACCGGCGCCAAGGATGGCGATGCGGTTGTCTTTATGGCCGGCAAGGGCATGAAGTTTGACAAGTTTACCGGCCGTTTGCGCAACAAGGTCGGCGAAGAACTCGGCCTGATTGACGAAAATGCGTTTAAAATGTGCTGGATTGTCGATTTTCCGTTTTATGAAGAAAACGAAGAAACCGGCGCCGTTGAATTTTCGCATAATCCGTTCTCGATGCCGCAGGGCGGAATGGACGCGCTGAATGGCAAGAATCCGCTGGACATTTATGCTTACCAGTACGATTTTGTCTGCAACGGCGTAGAACTGCTGTCGGGCGCGGTGCGCAACCATAAGCCGGAAATTATGTATAAGGCTTTTGAGATTGCCGGTTATGACCATAGCGTCGTCGACAGCAAATTCGGCGGCATGATAAGCGCATTTAAGTTCGGCGCGCCGCCGCACGCCGGTTCGGCCTACGGGGTTGACCGGCTGGTAATGCTGCTTTTGGACGAACCGATTATCCGCGACGTGATTTTATTCCCGTTGAACGGCAAGGCGCAGGATTTGATGATGCAGGCGCCGAACTTCGTTACGCAGCAGCAGCTTGACGAACTGCATATCAAAGTGGTTGAAGATGAAAAGAAGTAACAGAAACAGCCCCGCTTACCGGCGGGGCTGTTTTGTTCCGTTGGGCCGCATTCCGAGATACAGGCCGTTTTCGGCGAGGTGGTTTTTCAGTTTGGCGGTTTCTTTGCCGCCGATGTGATCCTGAAAATATTTTTCCGTTCGGAGCATAATCTGCCAGACGTAAAAGATTCCCAGCTCGTTCAGGCGTTTGTTCAGGCCGTAGGATATGAAGAACGACATGTTTCTGACGGGTGCCATGAGCTTTTTGTTCAGAAAGGGATAGCCGCCGAAGAAGTTGAAAAATTCGCGGTTGACCTGCTGCAAGACTTCGTTTTGCTTTTGTTTTCTGGCAAAGAGCTGCCGGGTTCGATGTTCGGCAATTTTGGCTTCGACGGCAGCCAGGTCCTGACGGTAAGAACGGCGCAGGTGAAGCAGCTGCGCATAAGTAGCGTTTTCGATGTCCATTGTTTTTTTCCCATAAAAAAAAAGGCACATCTTCAACAGAAGGGTGCCGGGGAGTTCACAAGCCTCAACAACGCGACTACTTTGGCCTTTAGAGTTTCCTCCTGAACATGCGCCAAAGTCTCCCCGACGGGAGTCGGGGATATAAACATTAACGGACTATATCCAATCCGTTGTTGTCGAGGTCTGTGACAACCCCGAACCGTTTTCCGGTTCTGACCGCCGGAGATTTCCGGACGGCTGAATTCAAAGTAATTGAGAATTGGCGGAAGTGCAAGCGAAAAATTGTTTCGGGGGAAACAGTTTTTTTGAAAAAGTTGTTGACTTGTAATTTAAAATGGCATAAATATTCCTTTGTTCGATAGATTGCTTCATCGTCTAATGGTAGGACAGCGGACTCTGACTCCGTTAATCTTGGTTCGAATCCAGGTGAAGCAGCCAATAAAAAAACGCCCCGTTGCGGGCGTTTTTTTATTGGCTGAAAAGCCTTTGTTAAACGGCGA
>ENA-OPBN01000207-OPBN01000207.1-human-gut-metagenome-genome-assembly--contig:-NODE-207-length-55923-cov-8.692310_pt1 | contig 55923 bp, 38 predicted proteins | sample MGYA00241068_ERZ501452 | MGnify/ENA primary metagenome ERZ501452 (study PRJEB25962, sample SAMEA2042507) | human gut metagenome | biome: human gut; feature: human-associated habitat; material: faeces... | reverse complement strand
TTTTAGTAGTTTATCAGAAAAAATATCTTTTTTGTTTGCATGTTTTCCAAAATATGTTCATCTTTGCAGCGTATTATCTCCCCGTTACCTACAAAATAACAGGCTTTAATTCAAATAATTACCTACCGAGAAAGACTTCCTAAAGGAAGAGAAAACCATTACATTCGCTTCATCAATTTTCTTATTCTTGAAAGGTTTCAGATAAGTCTCTGTGACAGTGATAGATGAATGTCCCATCGCTTCTGAAATGACACCGGGGTGCACCTCACAATAATAAGCCATCGTAGCCCATGTGTGACGCGCTGTATATGAACTCAGATCCGTAGTCAGTCCCAGCACTTGTTTCAGAATCATCAGCTGATAATTAAAGTTACGCAATGCCAACTGGTATTCCTTATATGCCTCCTCCGTTCCTTCCTTGCTGGAAATCAACGAAAAGAGATAAGGAGAACCAGAATCGGTATTCATATGCTGTTTGATCAATTTCACCGCTTCCGGCAAAAGAGTCACAGTCAGCATTCTGCCTGTTTTCCTCCGACGATAAGTAAGGACATTTCCGTCTATATCATGTTTTTTCAGATAAGCAAGATCGACGAAAGGCATACCACGCAGCAAAAACATTAATATGAAAAAACCACGAGCACGCTGCAATTCCCTGTTTCCCGAGTGCAGCTGTTTCGGAATATCTTTCATAAGACGTTCCATATCCTCTTTTTCCAATGCACGCTTTTTATCAGCACGTGTCCCCGTATAGACATACCGGAAATGATGCGGTACATAAGGTGCAATGCGTCGGTCTACTGCCCGATTGTACACAGCTCTCAGCGTACGCATATAAGTAGAAACCGTATTCCAGCTACAATTTCTTCCACGCAGATACGCTTCAAAACTTTTCAAAAACTCCGGAGTCACTTTTCGGAAAGGCAGATTCCCGCTTTCATTGAATGCAAGGATTGCACTCATGCTACTCCTGTAAATATGGGCGGTCCCATAATTCCCACTTTCCCGTAGCCCGTCGGCTACCTTCTTCATAAATGAAATTAAATTCCCCATTTTTTACTGTTTAAAATGATCAATAAAGGCTGCTGCAAAAGAGAAGTGAACCCTTCTCCACATTCCCCGGCAGTGCCTTTTTTCCTATTCCCAATCATAAAGATACAAATCTATTGCCACATTTGTTTGATGTAACCCCAAAAACATTCGATACCAGCTCACAGCCGATCATTTTCTCCAAAACATTTGGCTATCTGATAAATAATTCGTTACTTTGCACCGCTTTCGCGCAATCGCTGTCAAGAGAAGAGATACTTGGTATGTTGCGTTGTAACGATAAAACAATTTAATAATAGCAACAATGGATTTAATTAAAATTGCAGAAGAAGCATTTGCTACCGGTAAACAGCACCCGAGCTTCAAAGCAGGAGACACTGTAACAGTAGCATATCGTATCATTGAGGGTAACAAAGAACGTGTACAGTTGTACCGTGGTGTTGTTATCAAAATCGCCGGTCACGGAGACAAGAAACGTTTTACTGTACGTAAAATGTCAGGAACTATAGGCGTAGAAAGAATTTTCCCAATCGAATCACCGGCTATCGATAGCATCGAAGTGAACAAGGTAGGTAAAGTTCGTCGCGCTAAATTGTATTACCTGCGCGCTCTTACTGGTAAGAAAGCTAGAATCAAAGAAAAAAGAGTTAACAACTAAGCTGAACTCTGAGATTCGAAATAAAAAAGAGGAAGTTCCGGTAACGGGATTTCCTCTTTTTTATTTCAAGTCTTTCTCTTCCATACTTTTGTCATAACGAGCGTTTGAACATAGTGACACCATCCTACTGGTATAGTGTTACCATACCTACCGGATACTGACAGTATGTGATCAGGATAGTGTCATCATCGCAAAAGTCTATATTGTTCGATTGGCAACAATAGAGAAAGCGGAATTCAATGTCCCATTTTTAAGATTTACATTATTAATAAACAGAGAAAAATCTGTGTTTCAGACAAATTATTGCATAAAATCACCTATAAATATGCAATATACAACTGTTTTTCTGCATAAAACCAAAGCAATATGCAAGTTTTCAAAGGATTAAAAAGTGGTTTTGGTTTTAAAGGAACGAGGCGTTGGTTTTAAAGGAACGGAAGCTTCCTTTAAAACCAAGTTCATCTTACTTGCTATACATTGCAATTTTATCTATTTCCAAGGGATTTTATTTCTATTTCATCTCATATCCCCAACAGTCTACAAATATCATATCATCCAATAAACAATTACATCACCGAACAAAAAGACAAAATATCATCGACAAAACGAACAAAACAATAGTCAAACAGAATTTTCACAAACATATCAAGAATCCTAAAAACAAAATCTATCGCGTATTCATAGAGTTATTGGAGTTGAAGAAGTTTTATTGAAATCCTAAATGCATAAAATGTCCTGATAATAATTTTCCAACCTTTGCTTTCTGAAATGATCACTCTTTCATAATTTCATCTATCTCCTGCTGAATTTCATCCAATTTGCGCTGCATCATGTGATACTGTTTATATCCCTCCCTAAATGAAAAAATAAGACTAACACAAAAAATTATAATATTGCTATTTCCTGCCAATTGCAGTTCAATAAAGAGCCAACACAAAAGTATAATAATAAATGGAATACTAAATTTACGCCAAATGGAATAACGGGATTTTATTTCCATCAACTTTCGAGCTACCACCAGTAAATCCTCACTCATTAAATCATTTGTTCGTAATCGTTTATGCGTAAAATAGCCGTGCATAACTGCTATAAACAGGAACAAACAAAACACACTACAAAACCACCATGATATTCCCAAATAAGGACATGCCCAAATATAAAACGGAATAAGTAATAATGCCAATGAATTCATAATCCCTACATACCGATTCATTCCCGACACCTTATTTTTAATAACCTTACGTAACAACTTCTCATTAACAACGACCTCCGCATCCAACTTGCTGTTAAGAATAGCTATCTGTTCTTTCATTTGTTTAAGTTCAATCGTATCTATATATTCTTCCATACCCATATATTTTCTAGTTGTTAGACATTTTTTTTAATTCTTCTTTAATTCTAAATAAGCGAACGGAAACATTCTTCACAGAAATTCCTACAATAGCTGCAATTTCCTCATAACTGAAATTCTCAAGCCATAATAGCACTATCGCCCTATCGAAATGTTTCAGGCGACTAATTCTGTTATACAACATCTTTATCTGTGTTGTATCTTCGTCCCTATCTTCAAACAGATCAATCCCCATAATCAGAGGTACAGAAACAATCTTCTTTTTCCTGTCTGATGAAATGCAAGTATTGAGACTTACACGCCATATCCATGTTCCTATATTACTTTCTCCTTTGAATGTATCGAAACCTTTCCAAAGATTAACTAACACGTCCTGAAAAAGATCGTTCACTTCCCGGGAGTCTTTAGAGAACATAAAACATACAGTGTAAATTGTATTTTTATATTGCTTCACAACTTGCTCAAACTCTATTTCCAATTTTTTCATCTTATTTTGATTAATCGTCTATACATTAGACGCAATATAACGCAAAAAACTACAGAATATCCAGTTTTATTTCCTGTAGATACAACTTTTGAGAAACAACACATACAAAAAATCCCCGGAAACTCAACGCCCCCGGGGATCCAATTACCTTTATTATTAAAAAAATGATATTATTCTTTCAGATCTTTCAATTCCCAAGCCAAAGCACTGGCACCCAGTACAGCAGCATCAGAATCTTTCAGTTCGGAAACAAGCAATTTAGTCTTGCCTTTGTAGATATTCAGGATATTGTCATCGATTGCTTTCTGAATCGGCTTCATAATATAATCACCCGACTTAGCCAAACCACCGAACAATACAATTGCTTCAGGGCTGGAGAATGCAATAGCGTCTGCCAAAGCCTCACCTAAAATATTACCTGTAAATTCGAAGATTTCCTGTGCCAGTTTATCACCTTGTACAGCTGCATCATATACATCTTTTGAAGTGATGTTTTCAGCAGGAATATTACGAAGCAAGCTTGCATCAGTACGAGCAGCCAGGAATTCACGAGCAGTACGAGCTACACCGGTAGCCGAACAGTAAGTTTCCAGACAACCTTTACGACCGCAACCACAAACACGACCGTCACGACGTGCAATCACATGACCTAATTCACCTGCAAAACCGTCATGACCATAAACCATCTGACCGTTGATAACGATACCGCTACCTACACCTGTACCCAGAGTGATCATAATAAAATCTTTCATACCACGGGCAGCGCCGTAAGTCATTTCACCGATAGCAGCAGCATTAGCATCATTGGTCAAAGCAGTAGGAATACCCAGTCTTTCTTCAAACATAGCAGCCAACGGAAGAATTCCTTTCCAAGGCAAGTTCGGAGCAAATTCAATAGTTCCGGTATAATAGTTACCATTAGGAGCACCGACACCGATACCTCTGATCTTATCTACACCACCATTAGCAATGATCAACGGAAGCAAGTTTTTGCATACTTCGTCAGCATATTCTGCAGCAGTCGGATAGCCGGCTGTTTTAATCGAGCTACTGGCAATAATAGTTCCGCGTGCGTCTACAATCCCAAAGACGGTGTTTGTTCCGCCTATGTCAATACCTACTACGTAGGGTTTCTCCATGTTTGAATTCATGATACTTTATTTAAAAGGGTTAGTTAATTATAAAGTTTACTGCACACAAATTACGTAAAGAAGATTGAGTCTACAAAATGTTTTTTCAAAAAAGTTCACTCTGTTTGCAACTTTTCGTATCTTTCATGCGTCTAATAGTGAAAAATAAAAAGAAAAAAGAAACTTAATAAGGGAAATTGTGATAAAACTAACAGACATTAACAAGACCTACAACAACGGAGCACCTCTCCATGTACTCAAGGGCATCAATCTCGACATTCAGCGAGGTGAGTTCGTTTCCATCATGGGAGCTTCGGGTTCGGGCAAATCTACTTTACTAAACATATTAGGAATACTCGATAACTACGATACCGGGGATTATTATCTGAACAACGTACTTATCAAGGACTTGAGCGAAACGAAAGCTGCCGAGTATCGAAACCGTATGATCGGATTTATCTTTCAGTCATTCAACCTGATATCATTCAAGGACGCTGTAGAAAATGTGGCACTGCCCCTGTTCTATCAAGGTGTGAGCCGCAAAAAGCGAAATGCACTCGCTCTGGAATATCTCGACCGGCTGGGACTGAAAGACTGGGCACACCACATGCCAAATGAGATGAGTGGCGGTCAGAAACAACGTGTAGCCATCGCCCGCGCATTAATCACCCAGCCGCAAATCATCCTTGCCGACGAACCGACAGGTGCTCTGGACAGCAAAACTTCCGTAGAAGTAATGCAGATATTGAAAGACTTGCATCGAATGGGAATGACCATCGTCGTCGTAACCCACGAAAGCGGTGTTGCCAACCAAACGGACAAGATCATCCATATCAAAGATGGTATTATCGAACGGATTGAAGAGAACCTCGACCACGACGCCTCTCCATTCGGCCAAAACGGAATTATGAAATAAGTAATAGGTAATAAGTATTAAGTATTAATTCCATGCGGTCACAGCGCAGCCTAATACCTATTACCTATTACTTATAACCTATTACTTATAACTTATTACTTAAAATATGATTGATATTTGGCAAGAAATATATAGTACCATCAAACGCAATAAGTTGAGGACTTTTCTCACCGGATTTGCCGTCGCATGGGGAATATTTATGCTCATCGTCCTGCTGGGAGCCGGCAACGGGCTGATTCACGCGTTCGAACAGTCGGCTTCGGAACGGGCCATGAACTCCATCAAGATTTTTCCGGGGTGGACCAGTAAATCATACGACGGTCTGAAGGAAGGAAGGCGGATACGACTGGATAACAAAGACTTGAATACGACCAATAAAAATTTTCCGGATCATGTCATCAAGGCCGGAGCAACCGTATATCAGGGAGGTGTGAACCTTAGCTTCGGACCGGAATATGTCAACCTGAATCTTTCCGGAGTATATCCCAACCATACGGAAGTGGAAGTAGTAAAGCTTTTCAAGGGACGTTTCATTAACGAAATCGACATTAAAGAACGACGGAAAGTAATTGTACTCCACAAAAAGACTGCCGAAATCCTGTTCGACAAAACACATACTGACCCCATCGGACAATTCGTGAATGCGGGCAATGTTGTCTATCAGGTAGTAGGACTGTACAATGACAAAGGTGACAGCGGAGACAGCGATGCTTATCTTCCGTTCACAACCCTGCAAACGATTTATAATAAAGGAGACAAGCTGAATAACCTCATCATGACCACCAAGAATTTGGAAACAATAGAGTCTAACGAGAAATTCGAAGCCCACTACCGTAAAGTGATCGGCGCCAACCAGCGTTTTGACCCGACCGATCATAGCGCCATCTGGATATGGAACCGTTTCACCAATTATCTGCAGCAACAGCAAGGATCGGCGATGCTTCGTATTGCCATTTGGGTGATTGGCATTTTCACCTTATTAAGCGGAATTGTCGGAGTTTCGAACATTATGCTGATTACCGTTAAAGAGCGTACCCGAGAATTTGGCATCCGCAAAGCGCTCGGAGCCAAACCACTTTCTATCCTTTGGCTGATTATCGTAGAGAGCGTCACGATTACCACCATATTCGGATATATAGGTATGGTTGCAGGTATCGGAGCCACTGAATGGATGAACAATGCCTTCGGAAACCAGACTATGGACAATGGTATATGGTCCGAAACGGTATTCCTGAATCCAACGGTCGACATAGGAATCGCCATCCAAGCTACACTCACATTAGTAATAGCCGGAACATTAGCCGGATTGTTCCCTGCCCGCAAAGCAGTCAGCATCCGACCGATCGAAGCACTTAGAGCCGATTAAAGATTATGAGAATAGACATAGATACTTGTGAGGAAATCCTCATCACCATCACAAGAAATAAAACGAGAAGCCTGCTAACGGCATTCGGCGTATTCTGGGGAATCTTCATGCTCGTGGCGCTTATCGGCGGCGGACAGGGATTGCAGGATATGATGCAAAAGAACTTTGAGGGATTTGCCACCAACTCCGGCTTCCTTGCCGCCCAAAAAACGGGAGAAGCCTACAAAGGATTTCGTAAAGGACGCTGGTGGGATCTGGAAGCCATCGACATCGAACGCCTCCGCTCGCAGGTAAAGGATGTGGAAGTCATCACCCCTTCCGTTGCCCGTTGGGGATCCAACGCTATTTATGGAGACAAGAAATACGATTGCAGTGTGAAAGGATTATATCCCGACTATCTCCATATCGAATCACAGGAAATGGCATACGGGCGTTTTATCAACGACGTAGATATCCGTGAAGCGCGTAAAGTCTGCGTTATTGGCAAGCGTGTTTACGAAAGCCTGTTCAAACCGGGAGAAGACCCGTGTGGCAAATATGTACGGGTAGACGGCATCTACTATCAAGTCATCGGCATGTCTTCTTCCGAAGGAGATATGAACATACAGGGCCGTGCCTCCGAGGCTGTTACCCTTCCATTCACCACCATGCAGCAGACTTATAATCTAGGCGGACAAATTGATGTAATCTGCTTCACCGTCAAACGGGGCGTAAAGGTTTCCGATGTACAACCCCAAATGGAAGAAATCATCAAGGCAGCACACTATATTGCTCCTAATGACAAGCAGGCGCTTATGTATCTGAACGCTGAGGCTATGTTTTCCATGGTAGACAACTTATTCACCGGTATCCATATTCTGATCTGGATGGTAGGTTTGGGTACCTTGCTGGCAGGCGCCATTGGTGTATCGAATATCATGATGGTGACAGTGAAAGAACGCACTACAGAAATCGGCATACGCCGTGCCATCGGTGCACGCCCCAAAGACATCCTGCAGCAAATCTTATCTGAAAGCATGGTCTTGACAACCATCGCCGGCATGTTCGGAATTTCTTTCGCTGTCATGGTGCTGCAACTGGTTGAGATGGGAGCGAACTCCAACGGAGGAGATGCTCATTTCCAGGTCAGCTTCGGATTAGCAGTCGGAACCTGTGCCCTGCTGATCGCATTAGGTATGTTGGCAGGACTGGCACCTGCTTACCGTGCGATGGCTATCAAACCGATTGAAGCGATCAGAGATGAGTAGAAGTGGAAAGTTGAGAGTTAAATGAAGAATTAAAAATTAAACATATATATTCAAGATGAAAAAGTATCTGAAAATCACATTATTGGTAATTATTGCCATAATCCTTGTCGGAACGTTCGTATTTCTTTATCAGAAATCCAAGCCTAAAGTGATCGTATATGAAACACTGGCAGCAGAAGTCACGGACCTTGAAAAGACTACAGTAGCCACCGGAAAGGTAGAGCCGAGAGATGAAATTTTAATCAAGCCTCAGATTTCCGGTATTGTAGACGAGGTATTCAAAGAAGCGGGACAGAGCGTAAAAAAAGGGGAAGTGATCGCGAAAGTCAAAGTAATTCCCGAACTCGGACAACTGAACTCCGCAGAAAGTCGTGTCCGCCTGGCAGAGATCAATGCAAAGCAGGCCGAAACAGACTTTACCCGTATCAAGAAGTTATATGAAGATCAGCTTATCAGTCGTGAAGATTACGAAAAAGGAGAAGTAGCGGTAAAGCAGGCACGGGAAGAGAATCAGACTGCCAAAGATAATCTGGAAATTATAAAAGAAGGAATCACTAAAAACAGTGCTTCATTCAGTAGCACCATGATCCGCTCTACTATTGACGGATTAATTCTGGACGTACCAGTGAAAGCCGGTAACTCCGTAATCATGAGTAATACATTCAACGACGGTACTACCATTGCTACGGTAGCAAACATGAACGATCTGATTTTCAGGGGAAATATTGACGAAACCGAAGTGGGTCGCATCCATGAGGGAATGCCGATTAAACTGACGATCGGAGCTTTACAGAATCTGACTTTTGATGCTATTCTCGAATATATTTCACCGAAAGGAGTAGAAACCAACGGAGCCAATCAATTTGAAATCAAGGCTGCCATCACTGTTCCGGATACCGTGCAGATTCGTTCCGGCTATTCCGCCAATGCAGAGATTGTGCTCCAGCGTGCCAGCAAAGTACTGGCAGTACCCGAAAGTACGATTGAGTTCAGCGGTGACTCTACATTTGTGTATATCATGACGGACTCTGTACCACAACAGAAGTTCGAACGTACACAGGTGACTACCGGAATGAGTGACGGTATCAAGATTGAGATAAAAAAAGGTGTAACCGCTCAGACCAAATTACGCGGTGCTGAGAAAAAAGATAAATAACTAAACTTCGACTATAACAATGAGAATAAAATTAGCATTCATACTTTTGACCGGAACTATGATAGTTTCTGCACAGGAATCCGAAGTACTATTAAAAAATTATACATTACGCCAATGTATCGATTACGCCATTGAACATAATATCACTGTACGACAATCTGCCAATGAAGTAGAACAAAGCGCTGTTGAAGTTAGCTCGGCAAAGTGGGCACGGCTACCGTCCCTCAACGGTTCCGCTGGAGAGAATTGGGCATGGGGACGTAGTGGAGTTACCGAAAAAGACGCTGATGGAAAAGAATTTCAGGTATATAAAAATACATACAATTACGGTACAAACGTATCACTCTCCGCCAGCATCCCATTGTTTACAGGTTTCGAATTACCTAATCAATATGCGCTTGCCAAACTAAATTTCAAGGCAGCCGTAGCTGATTTGAATAAAGCCAAAGATGATATCGCTATCCAAGTCGCTTCCGCCTATCTGCAAGTACTATTGAACCAAGAGTTGAGACAAGTCGCTATCAACCAGACCAAGCTAAGCAAAGAACAGGCAGATCGGATTGCCCGTCTGCAAGAGGGAAAGCATCTCCTGCGGAAGTGGCAGAAGGTATGGCACGTGTTGCCCAAGACAAGTTATATGCAACCCAAGCTGATAATAATTATCAGATAGCACTCCTTGATTTAAGCCAGTTGCTAGAATTAGAAACTCCCCGGCTATTCTCCATCCAAAATGCTGATACGACATTTATTCTTAATCCATTGACACCGCCAGACGAAATTTACCAGTATGCACTTACTTCAAAACCGGAAATTCAAGCTGCTCAGTACCGATTGTCCGGAAGCGAAAAAAGTATTCGCATTGCACAAAGCGGTTTTTACCCACAACTCAATTTAGGAGGCAACTGGGGCACAAGTTATTCTTCGGCTCTAACCCCCACTTTCGGACAGCAAATGAAAGACAATCGTAACAAGAGCTTAGGTCTCAGTCTTAGTGTTCCTATATTTAACAGATTTACTACCCGAAATCGTGTCCGCACTGCACGTCTGAGACATCTTAATATGAGTCTGCAGCTGGATAACGCCAAGAAAGTACTTTATAAAGAAATCCAGCAAGCCTGGTATAATGCAGTAGCTGCAGAAAGTAAATATAACTCCAGCGAAGTTGCAGTGAAAGCCAACGAAGAATCTTTTCGGTTGATGAGCGAAAAATTCAATAACGGTAAAGCTACTTTTGTGGAATACAATGAAGCGAAACTAAACCTGACCAAAGCACTGTCGGATAAACTGCAAGCTAAATACGATTATCTATTCCGTACTAAAATACTGGATTTCTACAAAGGAGAAATCATAGAATAGAACAGATTTCCAGCTATTTATCAAAATCCTTAAAAATAGAATACATCGGAAACGTATTCTATTTTTAAGGCTTTACTCATGTTTTCAAACTTCCCCAAAAGCACTTGTTATTTATGTAAGAGATTTCTAAAACATATCCACCGGTTCATCCGTTACTATAGAAAGAACCAACAGTTATGAAACATATTATCATCGCAGTGATTCTAATAATTAGTAATGTATTTTTAGGAATTGCAAAACCAATGAAAAGTCAAGCGGAAATTTATTTTGCAGGAGGATGTTTCTGGGGAACCGAACACTTCCTGAAACAAATCAGAGGAGTAGAAAGTACTCAGGTGGGATACGCCAACAGCACCATTGCCAATCCCAGTTATGAACAGGTGTGTTCGGGCAAGACAAATGCTGCCGAAACAGTGAAGGTTGTTTATGATCCGGAAGAAGTAAATCTGAGTTTATTGCTCAACCTCTATTTTCAGACAATCGATCCGACCAGCCTCAACCGACAGGGGAACGATCGTGGTACACAGTACAGAACCGGTATATATTATATCAATAAAGCCGATCTCCCCACCATCAATCAGGCGATCCAGGCATTAGCCACTCAATACAACAAACCGATTGCCGTTGAAGTGGAGCCATTGAAAAACTTTTATCCGGCAGAAGTCTATCACCAGGATTATCTGGATAAGAATCCGGGCGGATATTGCCATATCAATCCGGCTTTATTTGAAATGGCACGAAAAGCGAATGCTCCTAAGCCCCCAACTTATCAAAAACCGGATGATGCCACTCTCCGTAAGAAATTATCTGCCGAACAGTATGCAGTGACTCAGAAAAATGCCACAGAGCCGGCTTTCCATAATGAGTTCTGGAATGAACACCGCCCCGGCATTTATGTAGATATCACTACCGGAGAACCGTTGTTTGTTTCCACAGACAAATTTGATTCCGGTTGTGGATGGCCTAGTTTTTCCAAACCGATTCAGAAAGAGCTGATCGCAGAGAAGAAAGATACTACTCACGGAATGATACGGACAGAAGTACGCAGCAAGACAGGAGATGCGCATTTAGGACATGTATTTACAGACGGACCAAAGGACAAAGGCGGATTGCGGTATTGTATCAATAGTGCTTCGCTGCGTTTTATCCCGAAAGAAAAAATGAAAGAAGAAGGATATGGAGAATATCTGCCGCTCATTAAATAGAACAACCTAGTAAACAGCACCACTTTCAGACAGATACAATAAAAACGGCGGATTCCCTCGTTTGGGTAATCCACCGTTTTCGTTTGTTAAAACCTTAAGAGAGAAAGAGAATTTCACAATCCCCGGTATTGTTATCTTCCGGCAAGTAGCAAGTCTGCTTCATCTGTTACCGGAGTCTGTATATTCATAGCCCAGTTGCCGGCTGATTCTTCAATCCATTTATAGTCATTCCACTTGTAGTTCATATACGCGATCGGCATATTAGCATCATTCAGTTCATAAACACTCTTTTCTACAGAATCATCATAAGCTCTGTGAGAATTATTCCAACGTGCATATACCAATGTGATTTCATTAGAAGAATAAGTATAATCGATCTTGAAATACGGAATCCATTTTTCAGTGGATGAATCCCACTTGAAAGCTTCTTTAGCTGTTACTCTCTTTTGATCATCATAAGTAAAATCATATTTCATGTGACGATAGAGAGAACCATCCAGTCTGTAAATCACCTTCGAAACAACAAGATCATCTACTTTCTCTTCATTAGTAATGAAGTTATTGTCCTGTGCTTTCAACTCTGTATTGGCGATACCGGCAACTACCATTGCCACTAAAACCATCATTCTGAATAATACTGTAGTTTTCATAATTGTATATTTTTTATTAGTTCAACTTTCTTTTTTTGTTCTTCTGTTTATTAGACGGAACGTCTATATGGAATGGTTGCAACTATCTGAACTTTTTTTTCATTTCTTTTGTTGCCCGCCTTCGAATATATAAATGCAATGGGCATGCCAAAAAGATAAATACCTAATAATCAGCGCAAAGAAGAAAAATTGAGATGTACGAAAATGAACAGTTGTACGCTCATAATCGGACACACTAATAAAAAAAGACTGCTTATATCTTGTTGAACAGAATATTCTCTACCTTTGCAGCCAATAACTTATTAAAGGCAAAAGATGAAAAAGAACAGCAAAAAAAGTATTCTTCTTCTATCAATCGGAGGAGGCTTGTTTATCTGCCTTATCAGTATCTATTTGAGCCGCAATATGCTTCTGCAAAGCATAACTAACAAGCATACGACTCATATCGAACAAACATACGGACTGCAAATTCATTATCAGAATCTACAGATGAAGGGATGTAGCGAAATTACTCTGCAAGGGCTTTCCATCGTTCCCAACCAACGGGATACCCTTCTTACACTACAATCTGTCAATGTCAGACTGAATTTTTGGAAACTGCTGAAAGGAAATATTGAAGTCCGCAACGTCCACATGAATGGACTGGCAATAGCTTTTATCAAACGGGACAGTGCAGCCAACTATGATTTTCTATTCTCCGGACACCACCCGGAAGCAACCACAGAGCCGGTCATAGAAACCAATTACGCCCATCGCATCAACCGAATATTAAACTTAATATATGGTTTCTTCCCCGAAAACGGTCAACTGACTCAACTTAATATAACCGAACGGAAAGACAGCAATTTCGTAACAGTCAATATCCCCACCTTTACAATCGAAAACAATCGCTTTCAGTCCACCATCAAGATCAAAGAAGATACGCTGACTCAACAATGGAAAGCAGCAGGAGAGTTGAACAGAAAGTTACATACCCTGCAGGCAGAACTTTTTGCCACAGAGCAAAAGAAAGTTTCACTACCGTATATCAACCGCCGTTTTGGAGCAGAAGTTACTTTCGATACCTTATATTATAGTATGACTAAAGAAAATCGTACCGAAAACCAACTGCAACTTGACGGTACGGCGAAAGTAAGCGGACTTGATGTATTTCACAAAGCACTTTCTCCCGAAGTGATCCACCTGGATCGCGGACAACTCACGTATCAGATGAATATCGGCAAGCAAGCGCTGGAACTGGACAGTACGACGACGGTATTATTCAACCAAATAAAATTTCATCCTTATCTGCGGGCAGAAAAGAATGAAAATCAATGGCACTTCACTGCTGCCACAGATAAATCATGGTTTCCGGCCGACGAACTATTCAGTTCTTTGCCCAAAGGCTTATTCAGCAATCTGGAAGGTATAAAAACAAGTGGTGAGCTGGCTTATCATTTTCTGTTAGATATCGATTTTGCCCGACTAGACAGCATTAAGTTTGAGTCCGAATTGAAAGAAAAAGATTTTCGGATAATAGAATATGGTGCAACATCTCTTTCAAAAATGAGTGAAGAGTTTGTCTATACCGCCTATGAAAACGGAGTACCGGTCAGAACATTTCCTGTCGGACCTTCATGGGAACATTTTACTCCTTTGGACAGCATTTCTCCATTGCTGCGGATGTCTGTCATGCAAAGTGAGGACGGAGCTTTTTTCTACCACAAGGGCTTTTTGCCTGATGCGATGCGTGAAGCTTTGATTTACGACCTGCAAGTCGAACGTTTCGCCAGAGGAGGCAGCACAATTACCATGCAGCTGGTAAAAAACGTATTTCTCAACCGGAACAAGAACTTTGCCCGCAAATTGGAAGAAGCGCTCATTGTATGGCTGATAGAGACAGAAAGGCTGACTTCTAAAGAACGTATGTATGAAGTTTATCTGAACATAGCCGAATGGGGGCCGTTGGTTTACGGTATTCAGGAAGCCTCTGCCTATTATTTCAACAAACGCCCTTCGCAACTTACGACCGAAGAAAGTATTTTTCTAGCTTCTATTATCCCGAAGCCTAAACACTTCCGCAGTTCCTTTGCGGAAAACGGACGGTTGAAAGAGAATATGGAAGGCTATTATAAATTGATTGCCGGACGCCTCGCCAAGAAAGGGTTAATAAGTGAAATCGAGGCGGATAGTATCCGCCCCGATATCCAAGTTACGGGCGACGCCCTGAATAGTCTAGTCGGCGAAACGCCGGAGTCCAGTTCTCCTACCGCTGAGGAGCAATAATTTATTAATAAAGGAATAGGTTTTATCTTCTTGAGCTGCTTCCTCTTTCTGAAGAACGGGAAGAAGAACCTCGGTTGCTGTTGCTTCTCGAACTTTCTGAAGATGAGCTTCTTTCTGTTGATCTGCCGGATACGTTCCCTCTGCTGGAACTACTGCCGGAATTGCTGTTCCTACCGGAGCTGCTGCCACGGTTTGTGCTCGTACCACTACTTGTCGGACGGCGACTGGAATTCGAAGACCCTGAATTCGTTTCCGGACGACGATTAGAATTCGGAGTACTTGTACTCGTTCCCGGACGACTTCCTGAATGACGATCTCCTTCACCTCTGTTGTGGCCTCTGCCCGGAGTTACTTCCTTGTTCGGTTTATCATTTCTGCCCGGAGTGGACGGTCTGCTTGGAATAGACGGTCGTTCATTGACCGAAGGTCTTTCAGAGTTGGAAGGTCTTCCGGAAGTGGACGGCCTGCCCGATGTAGATGGTCTGCCTGAAGTGGACGGTCTATGGTCCGTTTCAGGACGAGGACGGGAAGTATTTCCCGGACGTCCTGATGTATTAGGCCGTGACGTTGTTCCCGGACGTCCCGAAGTACCCGGTCGGGTAGGTGCATTATGCGGACGGACAGAAGTGTTCGGACGGAAACGTACAGAACCGAAATCTGAACGACGATAAGAATGGAATACCCGCTGATCTCTTACCCGGTATGGCGTAGGATAGTGCACAAAATTATTATATCTTCCCCGATAATAACTCACATGATGAATATGCGGACGATAATGTGCACCACAGTAGGTCCGATAATGATAAGGGACACCAAAATAAAATAAACTACGATTCGGATAATTGATATAAATCCGGAAATTCCATCTTCCTCCGGTGACATAAATCGGACGATAAAAATATTCAGCTCCCAGGAATCTGCGGTATTGCGCATCGCTCAACACCCAACGAAGATCATCGTTACGAATATCCAGCGCTTCATAGTAATCATCCAATGCCCACTCATCACCCCGTACTACATAATCCATAATATTACGAAGCGAATAAATGAAATCATAGTTAATCTCATACACATCATTATATTGGGGATTATTCAGGTCCAGTTCGTATGCCATCTTATCAGTAAGGAAACGTGTCTCCTTACGTACCTTGCTGGTACTCATTCCCGCCATTACAGTGGTACTGGCAGTCATGACTAACAATATAAATAGAATTCTTTTCATGGTTTCATTCTTTTTTAGTTACGTCCGCTATCGTAAGATTCCGCAAACTCCCTCATCTCTCTCTTGTCCATCTCAAAAGTGAAAACATCTGTCAGTATGGAGAAGTTCTTCTTATCTGCGATTTTCGGATAAAGTTTCTTTATCATATTCTTTTTATCTGTCTGAAAAGTACACATATCCACCAATTTACGGCATTGGGCACAAGTGAATCCCGAAGGGGGTATAACTTCATCCAGCATCCTGGTACGGTCAGACTCAAAAGATTTACCTCTATATTCATTGAAGAAACGGTCAAAATCGGCTGAACTCATAGCTCTGGGGCGTACATATCCTACGTCTCCCGGTCGTTGGTCACCGTGGTAAGCCTGGATATATTCCTTCATCTTGTCACGGTCAAAAGACGAAAAGAGCTTATTGACCACCGGAGCAAAATATTCTTTATCCACTATCTGCGGATACATACGTTTCATCACAGTCATCTGAGCATCCGAACCACTTATCTGATCAATGATCTTTCCGCACTGGGCAGAAGTAAAATTGCAATCCAACAAAACATCATCTATATATTTAATCTGATCATCAGACATAATCACCATCCGGAAATCACTAAGAAAACGATCAAATTCATCATGCATCATAAGTGTTCTGCGACGGGGACTTTCTTCATAGTGTGGCGGACGAACCGGAGCCGTATTGGTTACAACGACGGAAGGAGGCATCACAACCGGAGCCGGAAGAAGTATCTCATCACCATTAAAAGTATCCATACTCGTAACTCTTCCATCTGCAAAATATACAATAATCTTGATCGAGTTGCCGTAAAGCACTGAAGAAATCCGGTGGTACTCCCATTCCTCGCCACCTCCGTCAAAACGTCTGTAATCCGGTTTACCCAAGATTTTTTCTACATTCTGCCGGGACATTCCCTGCTGAACCTCCATCACTTGCTTGTTGGATACGTAATAAGTAGAACAGCTACCGAGTATTACCCACAACGTGAAAAACAGGATTATATGTATATTTTTCATAACCGTATCGTTTTTAGTGAACTAATGTATGATCAGCGTCCTTCGTATTCCTTGATGAAATCGTTCATTTTGGTCTTGTTACTGGAGAATGTAAGAGTACCGATCACTGTAAAGAAAGCCTCTTTATCTACAATATTGGGATACATCATTTTCATAATCTTCAGCCGTTCATTATCAAAGGTATAGAATTTCACCAGTTGAAGACACTGCTCCGATGTAAAATCAGAGTTCGCCAATGCAGTTGTAATCAACCCCATACGATCTTTTTCAAAAGGCTCATTCTTCACACTATCAAAGAACTTCTTGAAAAGTTGGTCATTCATCACTCTATCGTAGCGGTTATAGTCCGGACGGTGTCCACCCTGACCGGTTCCCGGTCTTCCGGGGCTGCCCGGACGGATATCTCCACGTTCTTCTACAATGATATCTTTTACTTCGTTTCCGTTAAAGTAAACGCGGTCATTATACAACCGTTCTCCTTTCCATACACGTTCTCCCGGGCGAGTCGGGCGGGAAGCGTACACTTCAATGGTATAATTTCCCGGTTTCAGATTGGCAACGAAACAAGTAGTAGTAGGATAACACATCTGCCTTCCGCCAAAATAAACAAGAATTGGAGTATCTCCACCATCAATCCGGATTCCGCTGACAGGCTGCGCTTTTAAAGAAAGGGCAGCGAGCAAAATACAGAAACTTATTATTATCTTACGCATAGCTTATCTGTTTTTAAAATTATTATCTTTAACTGATATCACAAAAATAGGGTGAGAAAACTCCCCACCCCAATGATTCTCTCTATTCCTGCATAGGGATTTCCCTATTCTGTTTAGGATTCTGCCAAAGTGATGCCGTTCTCATGCAAAGAAATCAATCGTTTCTTATACAAGTCACCTACACCTTTCTTAAAAGTTTTCTTGCTGACACCAAAGGTATCGTAAATATCTTCCGCAGGACTTTTATCGTTCAGATTGATCCGTCCGCCATGTTCCCGAATATACTCCAACAGTGTCTTCGAGAAATCATCGACTTTCTCAAATCCCGGTTTCTGAAGTATCAGGTCCACCTTACCATCTTCGCGTACCTGTTTCACAAACGCCTTCATCTGCATACCGGTCTCCAATGCACGGAATATTTCATTTTCATACAGCAATCCGCTATACTTATTGTCTATAATCGCTTTGAAACCCAAGTCCGTCTTCTGCCAGATCAGAATATCCACTTCCGCACCCGGAGCATAATCGGGCATATCTTTCGACAGGTAGCGTTCTACCTTCGCCGAAGCTACAATACGATAACTTTCCTCATCCACATGAGCATGGACCACGTAGGATCTTCCCACCTGCATTTTCATCTTCTGCTCACTGAAGGGTACAAATAAGTCTTTCATCAATCCCCAGTTGAGGAATGCCCCGAACTGGTTCACCCAAGAGACTTCGAGACAGGCGAACTGCCCTACCTGCACCAACGGAGTCAGCGTCGTGGCAATCAGTCTTTCGTCAATATCCAGATAAAGAAATACATTCAACATATCCCCTACCTTACAGTCTTCGGGTACATAACGGGTGGGCAGCAGGATTTCACCTTCATCTCCTCCGTCGAGATACAAACCGAAATCGACTTCCTTTACCACTTCGAGTTGGTTGAATTTTCCTAATTCGATACTCATACTTTTATCTATTTATTATATAATGAGCAAAGATAATCTATTTTAGGCACATCCCTTTCATCAGACAGGTATAACTTTTCGTTATCAAACAAAACTATTTTCAATGAACAATCATCCGATTAAGTCGTTATCTTTGTAGCGGTAATAAGCAAGAATAGATTATTCATCTTTAAACATATATAATTATGGAATTTTTAACCAACGAGAAACTTACGATTGTAGGAGCAGCCGGAATGATCGGCTCCAATATGGCTCAAACAGCTATGATGATGAAACTCACTCCGAATATTTGTCTATATGATCCTTTCGCACCCGCTCTGGAAGGCGTGGCAGAAGAATTATATCACTGCGGTTTCGAAGGCGTGAATCTGACTTATACTTCCGATATCAAAGAAGCATTGACAGGAGCCTCTTATATCGTATCTTCCGGTGGTGCAGCCCGCAAAGCAGGCATGACCCGTGAAGACTTGTTGAAAGGAAATGCTGAAATTGCCGCTCAGTTCGGTAAAGATGTCCGCCAATACTGTCCGAATGTAAAACATATCGTTGTCATCTTTAACCCTGCTGATATCACAGGATTAATCACACTGCTTTATTCCGGTCTGAAACCGTCTCAGGTTTCTACACTGGCAGCACTGGACAGCACCCGTCTGCAGAATGAACTGGTGAAATATTTCCATATTCCCGCTTCCGACATTCAAAACTGCCGTACGTATGGCGGACATGGAGAACAGATGGCCGTATTCGCCTCAACTACCAAAGTAAAAGGCGAACCGCTGACTGATTTCATCGGAACTACCCGTCTTCCGCTGACAGAATGGGAAGCATTAAAAGTACGTGTCATACAGGGTGGCAAACATATCATCGATCTTCGTGGCCGTTCTTCTTTCCAAAGCCCGGCTTATCTTTCTATCGAAATGATCGCTGCCGCAATGGGTGGACAACCGTTCCGCTGGCCTGCCGGTACTTATGTTTCCAATGGTAAATTCGACCACATCATGATGGCTATGGAAACTTCCATTACGAAAGATGGCGTTACTTACAAAGAAGTGGCCGGATCTCCTTCCGAACAGGAAGAACTGGAAAAGAGCTACGAACATCTGTGCAAACTTCGCGATGAAGTGATTGAAATGGGGATCATCCCGGCAATCAAAGACTGGCATTCTCTGAATCCCAATATTGACTAACCAGTATCATTAATATAATAAACACCGGAACTCAACGATATTTTTCCGTTCGAGTTCCGGTGTTTTTCTTTTACCATTACTGCTTGTCTGCAATTAATCCTACACTTTTGAGCACTCCGCACACACTCCCTTTACTACATAATTCACACTATGCAAAGTGAATCCTTTCGGTAAGTCGATAACCGGAATATGAATCTTTTCCAGACAGAATGTCCGATGGCATTTCTCGCAATAAAAATGTGAATGCAGGTCTTTCAGGACACAGTTGCAGGAATCATCGCAAACGGCATACTTCCACGAACCGCTTCCGTCGTCTATGCTATGTATCAGATGATGAGACAAAAAAAGCGTGATTGTACGGGATATAGTCGATTTATCAACCGTATCCAGCAACGTTTCAAGATCAAGCTGAGACACGGCACGCCCCGCTTCCATCATACTTTTCAATATGAGAAGTCTGATAGCCGTCGGCTTGATGTCTCTTTTTGCCAACTTATCCAGATAAACTTTTTCTTCCATATTCTTTTATTTTATCATTTTCTGTATCCTTACGGCATTCATGATAGCAATCAGTGCTACACCAACATCGGCGAAAACAGCTTCCCAAAGTGTAGCCAGTCCACCGGCTCCCAAAATCAGTACCAGCAGTTTCACACCAAACGCCAGTGAAATATTCTGCCATACAATCCTTCGCGTCAGTTTTCCTACCTTTATCGCTTCAGCCACTTTGGAAGGCTGGTCGGTCTGTATCACCACATCAGCCGTTTCAATAGCCGCATCACTGCCTAGTCCGCCCATGGCAATACCTACATTACTTAAAGCCAGTACCGGAGCATCATTCATGCCGTCGCCCACAAAGGCAACCTGGTTCTCCGTATGTTGGCGCAATTCTTCCAAATGCTTCACTTTCCCGTCGGGGAGCAGATCACCATAGGCTTCCGAAATACCCAGCTTCTCTGCAAAGTTACTAACAATACTTTGTTTATCACCGGATAATATCTGAATGTTTTGAATTCCCAATGCTTTCAGGTTCTGAATGGCGATCTTTGCATCCTCTTTCAGACTGTCGGATAATAGCAGATAACCGGCATACTTGTTTCCTATCGCACAGACAACGATCGTATCTGTAATGGAAAGAAGTTCGGGCGGATATTCTATCTGAAATTTTGAAAGCAAACGCCCATTACCTGCCAAAACCTGAATTCCATTTACGGCAGCTTCCAGTCCGAGACCTGCATACTCCTTACTGTCGGTTACAGAGGAAAGCTCGATATCCCGCCGTCCGGCATAATTCACCACAGCCTTAGCAATGGGATGTGTACTGCTACTTTCTACCGAGGCTATCATCCGGATTAATTCTTCTTCGGATACACCGGATTCACAGTTACAAGACTGCACTTCAAACGTACCTTTAGTAAGGGTTCCCGTCTTATCAAACACGACTGTATTAATCTTCGTAACAGCATCCAGATAATTTCCACCTTTAAATAAAATTCCCAACCGGGAAGCTGCCCCGATGCCTCCGAAGTATCCTAACGGAATACTGACCACCAAAGCGCACGGGCATGAAATCACAAGAAAGACCAAAGCCCTGTACAGCCAGTCATTAAAAGTAAAAAAGAACTGGGGAGTGATCAAGGAATAAATAAACGGCAGTAAAACAATCAGAACCGCCAGCCCTATCACGATCGGAGTATAAACACGGGCAAATTTACGGATAAACAGTTCTGCCGGTGCTTTGCGTTCGGAGGCATTCTGAACAAGTTCCAGAATACGGGCAAGAGCACTTTTATCAAAAGGTCTGATCACCTTGATACGAATTACTTTATCGGTAACAATCATTCCGGCAAGTACTTCCTCACCCATCCGGATACTTCGGGGCACACTCTCACCTGTCAATGCTGCCGTATTGAAAGCAGCTACCTCATTGAGCATCATTCCATCCAAAGGAACTCTTCCTCCTGTCTTTATTTCAATTGTTTCTCCTACTTTTACGTTTTGAGGATTCTCAATAATGACACGTCCATCTCTGACTACTGCCGCTTCTTCCGGACGGACATCCAGCAGAGCTCCGATATTACGCTTCGCCTTATCAACAGCCTTTTCCTGAAACAGTTCTCCGACGGAGTAAAACAACATCACCGCTACTCCCTCCGGATATTCACCGATATAAAACGCTCCAAGCGTAGCTACAAACATCAGCGTAAACTCACTGAAATAGTCCTTATCCTTCATACTCTCCCAAGCCTCTTTCATAACGGGCAGGCCGACCGGAAGATAAGCCACGACATACCATATCAGAGAGAAATATCCTTCACGGAAGAAAGGTAACTCCAGAGCGTTCATGATGATTCCACTTATCAACAGGATAAATGAAAGTCCCACTTTCCAATATTCAGCGAATATTGATTCTTTCTTTTCAATATGTTTTTCGGGTGCACATTCGTGTGTATGTGCGCAACAACTACAATGTCCCATAATCATTCTTTCTTTTTTATCTGCTGCAAAGGTAGCGAATGATTCGTGCAACAAAGTTGCAAAAGAAGATGCCATAGCCAATCTCCAAATAAATATCGTTCAAGGGATTGGCATATAAAGAAAGTTTCCTATTTTTGTATCTAAACAAAAAAATGGGCACAGCCCCACATATATAAATGGGAATAAGTAATATAAAACAATTATATAGCGAATGGAAATCGCTTCAGCCTCTTAAGCCTGAGGACCTGAAACGTTGGAATGATAAATTCAAGTTAGAGTTTAATTATAACTCTAACCACTTGGAAGGAAATACACTGACATACGGACAAACAAAACTATTATTAATGTTCGGTGAAACTTCGGGTAATGCCAGCTTGAAAGATTATGAAGAGATGAAAGCTCACAACGTAGGACTGGAAATGATAAAGCAAGAGGCGCAAGACAAAGAACGTCCGCTGACTGAAAGTTTTATTCGCGAGTTGAACCGTACCATCCTTGTGCAGGACTATTGGAAGAACGCCAAAACACCCGACGGACAAGACATCCGTATGCAGATAAAAGTAGGCGAATATAAATCACGCCCCAATTCCGTACTGACCGCAACAGGAGAAGTTTTCAGTTATGCTTCGCCCGAAGAAACTCCGGCATTTATGACGAGTTTGGTAGACTGGTACAACCTGGAAGCAGACAAAGGAATACTGACTCCTGTTGAATTGGCCGCGTTGCTTCATTACCGTTATATCCGCATTCATCCCTTCGAAGATGGCAACGGACGCATTGCCCGTTTATTAGTAAACTTTGTGCTGCACCGTTATGGATATCCGATGATCGTTATTCACTCCGAAGATAAATCCAACTATCTGAACATCCTCCATCAATGTGATGTAGAAGCAGGATTAACCCCTTCAGATGGTGCTAATGCCACTTTGAATGATATATTACCATTCGTCAACTATTTGAGCAGTTGCCTGATACGCAGTCTGACACTCGCAATCAAAGCCGCCAAGGGAGAAAGCATAGAGGAAGAAGGTGATTTCGATAAGAAAATAGCGATGTTACAGCGTAGATACTCAGATAAAGCTATCGAAAAAAGCAGTCGTTCCGTAGAACAGGCAAGAAGTGCTTTTTTTGAATTGGCCGTTTATGTGGAGCAAAAGATCAGTGGACTCCAAAAGCTATTTGACAGAACATTTATAACCAACACTCCCACTTGGAACATGGCTAGAAAAATAAATACACCCAATCCTGATGAGCCAATTATCCAGTCACACATTTTATATACTAAGTCAAAAGAGTATGGCTTTGTAGAGGATATCATACGTTTATCCAAGAAATCTCTGGTTGACTACTTTAAGCTAAAATATGATGCAGTAACTTTTCATTTTAATCATTGCCGATATGCAGGCGATAATACTTTTGATTTCCCATTCTGTATTTATATTCAATACTTGTCAGATGGATGTGAAGTAAGCTGTGACATCACATCCGATTCTGTGAAACTGTCTTATAATCCGGATGTTTTGGCTGAAGAAGGCAAAGAATACATGGATACTGCTTGCAACGAACTACTCAAACTACTTGAAGAAAAAATGAATGATAAGTCACCAGAAAACTAAATCAATAACTCATAATCCACCACATCCAGCCAACGGCCAAACTTTAATTTTTCCTTCTCGAAGCAGGATACTTGCTTAAATCCGATTCAGCTATGCCGCCAGCGAAACAATACAAAAAGCCATCGGCACAACGACACTCCACAAAATAGTGGTCGTCTATCGTGGCATGGAGATAGTCGTATGTGAAGAAATCCCCGCTTTTCGTTGAGATTTCAGAATAAACACTTATCTTTGCATACACTTTTCTCCCCGTCAGCGTGACGTGAATGTAGGGGAAAGGTGTTTTTTATAAATATTGGAATATAAACGTATTACTTCTTCGCACATAAAGTTGGCTTACTTTTAAAATCAAGGAGAAGTGATGCAACAGATATTCCATGCTAATTGTTATATAGAATCCCTATATATAAAATTGGCATGGATGTCTGTTGTTTATCACTATTCTTGATAGGGTCTAGCCAACGCCTATGTGTGGATAGTGAAACGACAACAGCGTCCGTGCCTTTCCTTTTTTTTACCCTAACCCCACATCCTTTTTTTAGGGAGAGTGCATGGACGCCCAGTCGTTTTTAGAAGACAATCAAAACAACGAAAGCGATATGGATTTAGAAGAAACACTGGCACTTAAAAGAACCAATTACGAAAAGCTCATCCGGAATATGGATAAAGCTATCAGGAACGAGATGCTCAAATATGAAGAAGCAGAATTCTACATCCGCTTGCAGAGCGAATGCTTCAACCTCTATCCGGTAGTCGTTAAAGCATTGGCGCTGCAAATTATAGATAACAAAAGGCGTAGCATCTTCTGCTCCATCGTAAAAGGACACAAACTAAAACGTCTGGCTGACTTTCACAAGCAAACACCGGAAGAAATAGCAATAGAATTCCGTTCTATCGTATGCGAATTGCGACGCAAGATTAATAACGGAGCGTTTACAGCCAAAGAGTCTGTCAATCTCCGGCTAAAAATGGAACGGGATATATTAGAACATAAAATACGGGATTATGATGAATTATGCCAAAGGTTGCAGTTGAAAAACAAAATATTGCACGACCAACTTGACATGCTTCGGGATAATCAGAAAAGGCATTCGAAGAACGAACAAGAAATAACACATGAAAAAGAACAGGAAATAATACGGAAAACAAGAAAAGCATTGCTGGAAGAATTGCAGCGAAAAATGGAAATACAGATAGAAGAACAAACCAAAAACCTGCATCACGAATCTTTCGTCATGCGCTGTATGCAATGGTTGAAAAATGCCCTTAGGCTTCCAACCGTTTCTCACTAGAGTTAATAAAACACTTTGTTATTGTCACTTGTCACTTTTAAAGGATAAGTTCCTTATTATTAAGGCAGTAATGGTGATAATAGGTGGTGATAATAAGGTGATAATAGAACTTTTTCTGGTTTCTATTATCACCTGCTTTTAATAAGAAACAGGATTAACACGCTGATTAACAACTATAAAATAGACTATTCAGAAGCATTATCTGCATGTGTTAAAAACTCCATTTTCAGCGTGAATGTGCGTTGTTTATGCCATATATAGCTTCATCTATGCCGCCTGCATTAAGCCATAGCATAGTAACCTTAACAAGCTAACAAGGTTTGACTAATATATTTAGTACGTTTCATGTATTCGTTTCACGTGCGTGGACCGTTCGGTTCACGTACATGAACCCAATAGACCACGTACGTGGACTGATGGGCCCATGTATGTGAAATGACTTCTTCTTACTGACGGAATACATTAATCTAACCTACATAATAGCCTAATGAACGGTTCTCCTACTATTAATCCCAGGTGGTTATCTTCCCCTTGTACGGATAAATGTTTGTGTATACTATAATAAAAGACAGGAGTTGCCTTAAGCAAACTTAAAGCAACTCCTGTCTTAACTATTTAAAAGTATAACTGATTAAAGTTCCAGTTCTTTCCGGTCATTGCGGATAAATTCCAGCAACCGTTCCACCGCCTCTTCTTCGGGTATGTTCTTCTCTACACAAACTTTACCTTTATAAAGGCTGATTTTTCCGCGTCCGGCACCTACATAGCCGTAGTCGGCATCCGCCATCTCACCGGGACCGTTGACGATACATCCCATGATGCCGATTTTCAAGCCTTTCAGATGTGAGGTAGCCGCCTTGATACGCCCAATTGTCTTTTCCAGATCATAAAGCGTACGACCGCAGCCCGGACAAGAAATATATTCCGTTTTAGAAGTACGGGTGCGTCCTGCCTGCAAGATACCGAAGGCAGTAGCATCTACTACCGCATGACTCAGACTTCCTTGATTGAACAGGAAAATCCCGTCACATAAACCGTCAAAAATCAATGCTCCCATATCAACGGCGGACTTAATCTGCAAATCTTCCGCCTCGTCCTCCGCATAATGCTGGAAGAAAACAACCGGATTCTCCAGACCTTCCGTCATGAGTTGATGCACCAATGCACGGTGCTCGCCCAAGCGGTTCGGATGATTGCTCTGAGAAATAACCACAACTTCGGGATGCACCTTAAGACAGGCAATCACTTCATCCGTTTGCGCCATGTAAGGCATAAACAGGAATTTCAGTTCTGCACTGCACTCGCCCATCAACGGCAACTGCGCATGATTGAAAGCAGGCCATGTTCCGCCCTCCCCTTTCCATACATCGGCATCAAGGATATATTCCACTCCTTCTTCCCGCTGTTCGGGCAACGTTCTTCCGGCATAGATATAATCCGGAGTAAACTGCGGATTGACTTCCGTCTTCCCATCCATGCGGTCGGCAATAACGACAGGGAGATGTTCGCCCCCGATATTCCGCACTGCCCGCGTCTTGCGGCGCGAAGGAGAAAGATAATTAAATTCCGGTGCCTCCATACCCGGGATATACGGATGATCCTGCCTCAACAGAACATAATCCACCAGCTTGCGCGCTACGGGAATTTCCGCTTCGGGAGCCTCACTAAGCGACACACGAATCGTATCTCCCAATCCGTCACAAAGCAATGCACCGATGCCCAAGGCAGATTTTATACGTCCGTCTTCTCCGTCTCCGGCCTCCGTCACTCCAAGATGCAGGGGAAATGACATTCCCTCCTGTTCCATCACGGCAACAAGCAAGCGGACGGTCTTCACCATCACCACCGTATTGGAAGCCTTGATCGAAATCACCACATCCGTGAAATGTTCCGCCACACAAATACGCAGGAATTCCATGCAGGATTCCACCATCCCTTCGGGAGTGTCTCCGTAGCGGGACATGATACGGTCGGACAGGGAACCGTGATTGACTCCGATGCGGATAGCCGTATGATTCTCTTTACAGATATTCAGAAACGGCACAAAACGGTCGTGAATCTTCTGTATCTCCTGCGCATACTCCTCGTCGGTATATTCCAGTTTCTTAAAAGTACGCGCTGCATCTACATAATTGCCCGGATTGATCCGTACCTTTTCTGCATATTGAGCTGCTACATCGGCCACTTTCGGATTAAAATGCACATCAGCCACCAACGGAACCATATATCCCTGACTTCGTAGCCCGATATTGATATTCATCAGATTTTCCGCTTCCTTGACGCCCTGCGTGGTCAGTCGTACATACTCGCCGCCGGCATCGACGATGCGTTTGGCTTGTTCCACACAAGCTTCTGTATCCATAGTGGACGTGTTCGTCATCGACTGGATACGAATAGGATTGGGGCCGCCCAAAGGTACAGCCCCAATATTTACTTCGGATGTTTCTCTTCGAAAGTAATTGAATAAATCCATTTAATTGGTTTTATATTCGAACTTCACTTCTTTCAGTTCTTCGTTTGCCTTTACGATTTTCTTTTTCAGTCCTTCTTTGTAAGCAGCAAAAGCCTCAGCCAATGCGGCATCGCTCAATGCAAGCATCTGAATGGCAAGGATAGCCGCATTCATCGCTCCATTGATAGCAACCGTAGCCACAGGAATGCCCGGAGGCATCTGAATGATGGAGTACAGAGCGTCTACACCATCGAGCACAGAGCCTTTTACAGGTACTCCGATCACCGGAAGCGTTGTGTTGGCTGCGATGACACCCGGAAGGGCGGCAGCCATTCCGGCAGCAGCGATGATTACTTTAATGCCACGGCTACGGGCATTTTTGGCAAACTCTTCCACAGCCTCCGGCGTGCGGTGAGCAGAAAGGGCGTTCATTTCGAACGGTACATGCATATCATTCAGCAGTTGCGCAGCCTTCTCCATAACAGGAAGGTCGGACATGCTACCCATGATGATACTTACAATTGGAGTCATTTTCATCTAATCTAAAAGTTATTACATACATTCATTTACCTACCACCTCCCCCTACGGGGACTCCTCCTTCCAGCAGGAGGAGAGTTGGAGTTACTAACGACTATTTAGTCAGCTTCCATTGAGGCAGAAGTACTGTTTATTCAAATTCAGCCGTTGACTACCGCCTTGTATGCTTCGGCATCGAGCAGGTCTTCCGCAGCACTGGCATCAGCAGGCTTCATCTTGATCAGCCAGCCTTCGCCGTAAGGGTCTTTGTTTACCAGCTCCGGATTTTCTTCCAAAGCTCCGTTCTGTTCGAGTATCTCGCCTGCCAACGGTAAGAAAAGATCGGAAATGGTCTTTACCACTTCAATCGTTCCGAAAGTTTCTCCGGCTTCCAACGTTTCTCCTACGGTAGGAATATCAACGAATACAATATCGCCCAATTGTTCCTGTGCGTAATCTGTGATACCTACGTAAGCGATGTCTCCTTCTACGCGAATCCACTCGTGTTCATTCGTGTACTTCAAGTTCTGTGGAAAGTTCATAATAATTAGTTTTTAGGATTTATATTGTTTTTAAAATAAAAATACTCTGAATATAAGGTTGTACGCCGGATGGAGTATCAAAAAAGAGCAGACCAGCCCGACTACAAAACCGGAAAGGACCTCGCCCAAGGTGTGATGCCCCAGCACAATCCGCGCCGAGCCCAATATGCCTGCAATCAGAATAAACAGGCACAACCACACTACCGGATTATAGCTGAACAGCGCACTGAACGAAACCAGTCCCCCGATAATACCGCCCATCCCCGCCATGTGTTCGCTCAGTTTCCATTTCAGATTGACCAGAATGCAGATGATCGATATCACCAGGGAAACAAAAATGATTCCGGTCATATACCAGGGAATATTCAGTTTCCGCATCATCAGCAGGCAGAACACATACGAAATGATAGTCAGCAGGATAGGTACATAACGTTTCTTACGCTCACTCAGTTCCTGACGGGCAAACCCGTTGATCTTCCGGAACAGGAAAATGGTGATAGTGGGCGTCAGTATGGTGAAGCAGTAAACGATTCCCAACACAATTCCCTTATAAAGTATCGGCATGATACGGAGATAAGAAAACAGGAATAACACCAGAAACGCCAGAAACGGTATAGAAAATGGAGTAAACACGATGGAGGTGATCCGTGCCACCCGCAACATTGTTTTATCCGCTATGATATGCTCTTTTTCTTTATCCATCAGCACTAATACTTAATACTTTATAGTTAATACTTTATAGTTAATACTTTAAACTCACTTTCTCAGTCTTGCCACCGGTATATTCAACTGCTGACGGTATTTCGCCACCGTACGGCGGGCGATAGGATAGCCTTTTTCCTTCAGGATATCCGCCAGTTCGTCATCTGTCAGCGGTTTCTTTTTGTCTTCTCCGTCAATGCATTCTTTCAGAATCTTACGTATCTCGCGTACGGACATTTCCTCTCCGTCTTCCGTCGTATAGCCATCGCTGAAGAAGAATTTAAGCGGATAGATGCCGAAGTTGGTCTGTACGTATTTGCTGTTGCTGACACGGGAAATCGTAGAGATATCCAGTCCGGTACGTTCTGCCACATCTTTGAGAATCATCGGTTTCAGCAATGACTCGTCGCCTTCGAGGAAGAAAGGACGCTGCAAGTCGATAATCGCCTGCATGGTAGTCATCAATGTATTCTGCCGCTGCTTCACCGCATCGATAAATCCTTGTGCCGCATCCATCTTCTGTTTCAGGAACATCATGGCTTCTTTCGACTCTTTGGACTGGTTCGCCTTATTTTTGGTATGCTCCTCCACCATCTCGGTAAAGTCGCGGCTCATCCGGAGTTCGGGAACATTGCGGTTATTCAGGCTTACGTTAATCGTTCCGTCATCGTAGGTATCCACCAGAAAATCGGGAACAATCTGCTGTAGGTTTCTTCCGATCGTCTCTCCGAGCGAAGCGCCCGGACGGGGATTCAACTTGGTTATTTCGGCAATCGCCTCATTGAAAGTCTCTTCTCTGACATCCAGTTTCTTAATGATTTTCTCCCAGTGCTTCCGGGTAAATTCTTCATAACAGTCACTGATGATGCGCTCTTCCAGGTTCAATATCGGTGACGGCTTCTTCTCTTCGCTCTTCTTACGCAGAATCTGTATCATCAGACATTCCTGAAGGTTGCGTGCTCCGATACCTGCCGGGTCAAAATCCTGCAGGATGCACAGAGCCTCTTCCAGTTCTTCTTCCGTAGATTCGATACCGGCGTAGATAGCCAGTTCGTCACAGATACTTTCCAGCGATTTACGGAGCAGTCCGTCATCGTCCAGCGAACCGATCAGATATTCCACCAGTTCGCACTGGTGCTCGGTCAGGTTACGTTCACGGAGTTGTTCTTTCAGGATTTCATAAAAAGAGGTGGCGTCGGAGAAAGGAATATCTTCCGCCTGCTCGTCCCTCGAGCGGTTGTTTTCCTGCAATTTATAGTCGGGGATATCGTCTTCGGTGAGATAATCACTTAAAGAATCATAATCATTGGCATCGTTATCCATGCCTTCTTCCGGACTGACGCCATCGGCATATTCATCTGTAGCAGCGTCTTCTTTGCCTTCTTCAAGCGCCGGATTTTCCAATAGTTCAGCATGGATACGGTCTTCCAGCTCGACTGCGGGAAGCTCCAACAACTTCACGACCAGAATCTGCTGTGGCGAGAGCGTTTGTATCTGCTGTTGCGCCTGCGATTGTATTTGACGGGAACCTTGTGCCATATTCGTTTTTGCTTTCTACTGTTTCTCGCTACAAAAGTAACTTTTTAACGAGAGATTACACAGATTAGTGGGATTATTTTTAATCCTATCACAGTAATTTATAAATTAAACAAATATTTATTCTATGAAGTTCATTATACTTTTGTAAATTAGTATTATCTTTGAACAGTTGATTAAAAAAAACAGGCATGACAAATATCACCTTTATTGACCTTGAAATTAATCCAACTAATCGTCAGATTTTGGATATAGGAGCTATTCGCCATGACGGAGCTTCTTTTCATTGCAACTCGCCCAAAGATTTGATGCAATTCATTGCACAAACAGAATATATAGGCGGACATAACATCTTGAATCATGATCTTCAATATATTTCGCCTTTATTTGCGCAAGTCGGATACAAACACCCCAAAGTAATAGACACTCTCTATCTCTCGCCTTTATTATTTCCGGCAAGACCTTACCATCATTTATTGAAAGACGACAAATTACAAACAGAAAGCCTCAGCAACCCACTAAATGATTCAATCAAAGCACAAGAGCTATTCCTCTCTGAGGTAGAAGCATTTAATTGTCTGGACAAAGATTTAAAGGATATCTATTTTGCACTATTATATCATACCAAAGAGTTCGGTTACTTTTTTGATTATATTACTTATAACTACGAAAAGCAGCAGGAGGATTTAGATGCTATCATAAACCGCAGATTTGACGGTGATTTATGTAAGTATGCCCCACTTACAAACTATATCAACCAATCTCCTGTCGAATTAGCTTATTGCCTTGCCCTAATCAATTGTAAAGATCGCTACTCTATTACCCCACCTTGGGTACTGCATTCGCACCCGAAAATAGAGTCAATCATGTATGCATTACGTAATACTCCTTGCTTGACTGGATGTGATTTTTGTAATCAGGTTTTTGACGCACATAAAGGATTAAAAACTTTCTTTGGTTTTGATTCTTATCGAACTTACAACAATCAATCTTTGCAAGAAGACGCAGTAAAAGCTGCTTTAAAAGGTAAATCACTCCTCGCAATCTTCCCTACAGGAGGAGGAAAATCTATCACTTTTCAAGTCCCGGCATTAATGAGTGGAGAATTAGTTAAAGGACTCACAGTAGTTATTTCTCCTCTACAGTCTTTAATGAAAGATCAAGTGGACAACCTACGAAAATATTCCATTACAGATGCAGTCACTATCAATGGTTTGCTTGATCCTATAGAACGTTCTGAATCTTTTGAAAGAGTTGAAAACGGAACTGCTTCCATTCTTTATATATCTCCCGAATCATTACGGTCAAAATCAATTGAAAGATTATTATTGGGACGTAAAATTGTTCGTTTTGTAATTGATGAAGCACATTGTTTTTCTTCATGGGGACAAGATTTCCGTGTTGACTATCTCTACATAGGTGATTATATCAGACAACTACAACTGAAAAAAGGTTTGGTACAACCAATACCCGTCTCTTGTTTCACAGCAACAGCCAAACAGGAAGTGATTGAGGATATTTCCATTTATTTCAAAGAAAAGCTAAATATACAGTTAGAATTATTTCGCTCCAACAGTTACCGGACCAACCTTGAATATCAAGTATTCCAAAAAAGTCAGCAAGAAGAGAAATATACGTGTCTAAGGGAGATTATTGAGTTAAAGAAATGCCCGACAATTATTTATGTAGCACGCACAAGAACAGCTTCCACCCTCGCAGCGCGTTTAAAGCAAGACGGTTTTTCCGTTAGAGCTTTCCATGGAAAAATGGACATTAAGGATAAAACAGAAAACCAAAACGATTTCATCTCCGGCATCGTACAAATTATGGTAGCCACTTCTGCTTTCGGAATGGGAGTAGACAAAAAAGATGTAGGACTCGTAGTCCATTATGAAATATCCGATTCACTTGAGAATTATGTACAGGAATCGGGCAGAGCTGGCCGAGACGAGAATATCGAAGCCTCTTGTTATATTCTTTTTGACGAAGAAGATTTAACAAAGCATTTCATCCTGCTTAATCAAACGAAGTTACATATCGGAGAAATACAACAGGTCTGGAAAGCTATAAAAAATAACACTCGCTTGCGCCCGACTGTTTCGCAGTCAGCTTTAGAGATAGCTCGTAGAGCCGGATGGGATGAGAATGTCACCAACATAGAAACTCGTGTGACCACGGCCATAGCAGCACTTGAAGAATCCGGATATTTACGCCGTGGACAAAATATTCCACGTGTATTTGCCGACAGTATATTGGCAAATACAGTTCAGGAAGCTATTGATAAAATTAACCTGTCTCCTCGCTTCAATGAAAAACAAAAAACGCAAGCTATTCGCATCATTAAAAAGCTCATATCAACCAAAAGTCGAAAGTATGCAAATGATGAAGCACCGGAGGCCCGTATTGATTATATCTCCGATCATTTAGGTATCCCCAATGATGAAGTCATCCAGATAATAACTTTACTCCGTGACGAAAAGATATTGGCTGACAATCAGGATCTCACTGCTTATATAATCAAAAAAGAGCAGCGAAACCGTTCTCTTGAAATCACCAGACTATACAACTGTTTGGAAGATTTCCTCCTCACACAGTTTAATGAAGAAGAGAAGTTATTTAACTTGAAAGAATTACGTGAACAAGCAGAAATTGAAATAAAAAAAGAGATTAGTCTTGACAAATTAAAAACACTCATAAATTTCTGGTGTGAAAAGAACTGGATTATACGTTCACACAAAGATGATAATAGAAACTATCGTGCTATTTATCGGTGTTCATCCTCCAGTACTTCATTTGATAAAAAAACAAAGGACAGACATCTTTTATCCGAGTTTATAATAAATTACCTATATGAAAAAACTGAATCAGAAACTGGTTCAGCTAAAAGAGATGAAATTCTCGTTGAATTTTCCGTAGTAGAATTAAAAGAAAGCTATGAAAAACAACAAGTATTGTTTCAAGAACTGACTACTCTCGAAGATATAGAAGATACGCTTTTTTACCTTTCCCGGATAGGAGCTCTGCAAATAGAAGGTGGATTTCTAGTCATATACAACCGAATGACGATTAAACGATTGGGAGACACAAATATACGGTATAAGCAGGACGATTATCGCAAACTAGAAAAATTCTATAGTAACAAAACACAAAAGATTCACATTGTAGGAGAATATGCACGAAAAATGAGCCAAAACAACCAAGAAGCACAGCGATTCGTTGATGACTATTTCAGGTTGAACAATATGTCTTTCATTCAAAAATATTTTCCAGGAGGACGAAAAGAAGAGATTAGCAGACGAATCACTCCAACCAAATACAAGCAATTGTTCGGAGAGCTATCCGAAAGCCAACTAAATATTATTAATGACAATCAGCCGGGACACATTGTTGTCGCAGCTGGTCCGGGAAGTGGCAAAACCCGTTTACTCGTACATAAACTGGCTTCTCTGTTATTAATGGAAGACGTAAAACATGAACAGTTACTCATGCTTACCTTCTCACGAGCAGCAGCTAGTGAATTCCGAAAAAGGCTTCATGATTTAATAGGAAATGCAGTAGGTTACATTGAAATAAAGACCTTTCACTCCTATTGTTTCGACTTATTAGGCAAACTAGGTTCGATTGAGAAATCAGAATCTGTCATTAAAGATACAATAGACAAAATCAAGAATGATGAAGTTGAAATAAGCCGTATCACCAAAAGCGTACTTGTAATTGATGAAGCACAAGATATGACAGAGGATGAATTCAATCTCATTACTGCTCTTATAGATAAAAATGAAACTCTAAAGGTCATAGCTGTAGGAGATGATGATCAAAACATCTATTCCTTTCGTAAATCAGACTCCAAATATATGCAATACCTCATCAGCAAATACCAAGCACGCTTTTATGAGTTATATGAAAACTTCAGAAGTAAAAGCAATCTTGTGACATTCGCAAATTCATTTGTCAATCAAATACCTCATCGGATGAAGCACAATCCTATTGTCTCTCATCAACCGGAGAATGGTTCGCTTCGTATCACCTACTACCCATCAAACAATTTAATTATTCCTTTAATAAAGGATGTAGTTGAAAGCCCGCTTGCAGGCACGACTGGTGTACTCACCAAAACAAACGAAGAAGCAGTTTTTATATCATGCCTCTTACAGGAACAGGGTATAGCCACCAAACTAGTTCAAACGAATAGCAGTAATTTTTATTTAGGCGATTTAAATGAAATCCGCTATTTCACCCAAGTACTAAATCTTACTAAGGATACCCATATTATCGACAATGAACGATGGGAAGTAGCTAAGAGAAAGCTGAAATACGAATTCGGCAATACTTCTTCGTGGGAAATATGTCGTTCCATCATACTTACTTTCGAACAAATCTACTCCCGAAAGTATTTGTCGGACTGGAAAACCTATCTATTTGAATCCAATCTAGAAGACTTTTATTCAGCTCAAGGTGAAACAGTTATTGTCTCCACCATCCACAAAGCAAAAGGAAAGGAGTTCGACAATGTCTTTTTACTCCTTAACAATGGTAACTCACTCTCAGATGAAAAGAAACGTGAAATATATGTTGCCATCACTCGTGCAAAACAAAACATATCTATCCATCTAAATGGACATTATTTTAATAATATTGTCAATGGACTAACAGAAATTCGGACTGACAACAATCAATATCCTATACCTCAAAGACTATGTTATTTATTAACTCACAAAGATTTAAATCTAGACACATTTATTTCCTCATATTGTCAGGCCGCTATATATAATCTAAAAAGTGGAATGCCTTTACAGCTAAAAGCAAATGGCTGTACAGACTTTCATGGTAACGAGATATTACGTTTCTCCAGAAAATTCCAAAATACACTTGAAGAGTTAGATAAAAAAGGATATAGACTTAAAGAGGCAGCTGTCAACTTCGTAGTATATTGGGAAAGACGGAAAGACAAACAAGAGGTTAAGATTGTATTACCTAAAATCATTGTAGAAAAGAACACAGATTGATAAGAGATTAAATCTTAATTTACAACAAATTAAGTTCAAAATCACTGTTATCTACTTTGCTTTAATGTTAAATATCAGTATCAATTAATAAAAAGAAAAGCCAGCACTTGAGCATGATACTAAATTTAGTATCTTTGCATAAACCATTATACATTATGGGTACAAAAGAAAAGCTAATAGAACGTTTCCTTACATTGCCTAAGAACTTCACTTACGATGAAGTAAAACGGTTATTTGGGTTATTTGGTTATAGTGAAGGAAAAAAAGGAAATACTTCTGGTTCACGGGTTGAATTTATAAGCGCTGATAACAAAAGCTCGTATATCATGCATAAGCCGCATCCGTCTAATATTATTAAAGGATACGTGATGAAGCAGTTACTTGCTTATATCCGTGAGAACAAGCTGATTGAGAAATATGAACAAAGTAAAGAATAAAGTAATTATGGGACAGTTAAAGTACAAAGGTTACGCTGGTAGCGTAGAATACAACGAAGAAGATAATTGCCTGTTCGGTAAAGTTCTCGGTCTTAAAAAAGATTGCATCACTTACGAAGGTGAAACCATCAGTGAATTAAAGAGTGACTTTGAAGGGGCTATTGACGACTATTTGGCAAGTTGCAAAGATCGTGGAGTGGAGCCAAGTAAACCGTATAGTGGAAAATTAGTCCTACGTATGCCTTCCGACCTGCACGGAATGGTAGCAACAGCCGCCGCTAACGCAGGTACTACTATTAATGAATTTATCAACAGAGCTGTAACAAAGGAATTAGAAAAAGAATTTTCTATGTAAGTCGTAGCTTAATTGTCACTTGTTGATTATGTAATATTTCATTCTTTATTATATCTTTGTTGCACGAACTTAAAAATTAGGACAGTATGTTTGCCAAAGAGACGTATATGCAGCGTAGAGCCCTGCTGAAAAAGAATTTAGGCTCCGGAGTTTTGTTATTTCTGGGAAATGACGAGTGCGGGCTGAATTATGAGGATAACACGTTCCGTTATCGTCAGGACTCCACTTTTCTTTATTATTTCGGTCTTTCGTGTGCCGGACTTTCGGCCATCATCGATATTGACGAAGACAAAGAAATTATTTTCGGTGACGAATTATCCATCGATGCCATCGTATGGATGGGCTCACAGCCTACGTTACGCGAAAAATGCGAACGTGTCGGCATCAGGGAAATGATGGCTTCCGCCGATATCGTCGGCTATCTGCACAAATGCGTCCAGAGTGGAAAAGCAATTCATTATCTTCCTCCCTACCGCCCCGAACATAAACTGAAACTGATGGACTGGCTCGGAATACCACCTGCACGTCAGGAAGGTTCCGTACCTTTCATCCGTGCCGTCATAGCTCAGCGCAACTACAAGTCGGCGGAAGAAATCGTAGAAATAGAAAAAGCCTGTGACGTGACTGCCGATATGCACATCACCGCCATGAAGGTGCTTCGTCCGGGAATGTACGAATATGAAGTAGTAGCGGAAATGAATCGCGTGGCAGAGTCCAACAACTGCGAACTGTCGTTTGCAACGATCGCCACCATCAACGGGCAGACGCTGCACAACCATTATCACGGAAATAAAGTGAAACCGGGCGATCTGTTCCTGATTGACGCAGGTGCGGAAGTCGAGTCGGGTTATGCAGGCGATATGTCGTCCACGATTCCTGCGGATAAGAAATTTACAACCCGCCAGCGCGAAGTTTACGAAATCCAGAATGCGATGCATCTGGAATCTGTCAAGGCGCTTCGTCCGGGCATTCCTTATATGGATGTATACGAATTGTCCGCCCGCGTCATGGTAGACGGCATGAAAACTCTCGGACTAATGAAAGGAAATACGGAAGATGCTGTCCGCGAAGGCGCGCATGCCCTGTTCTATCCGCACGGATTAGGACACATGATGGGACTGGATGTTCACGATATGGAAAATCTGGGTGAGATATGGGTAGGATACAACGGTCAGCCGAAGAGCACGCAGTTCGGACGCAAGTCGCAACGCCTCGCCATTCCACTGGAACCGGGATTCGTACATACCGTAGAACCGGGCATTTACTTCATCCCCGAACTGATCGATATGTGGAGAGCAGAAAAGAAGTTCACCGATTTTATCAATTACGACAAAGTGGAAACTTACAAAGACTTCGGCGGTATCCGCAACGAAGAAGATTATCTCATCACGGAGACAGGTGCCCGCCGACTCGGCAAGAAAATTCCGCTGACACCCGAAGAAGTGGAAGCTTTAAGATAACCCCTGCTTTATTCACAGATGGCACCGGAATTCACATAAAACGATAAATGCCTGTACTACAACAAGTATAGGCATTTATTATTTCAAGGGGACGGTCATATTTTTAAGTATTAGTGTCAAAATTCTTATGTCTATCCAAGACAATAAGCACTATATTTGCAAGTATCCCCCATCATAACAAACTATTAATACTTTAAACTAATGGCACGAACTACTTTGTTACTTTTATCTATTCTTTTTCTGCTGCCCACGAATGCAGCAATCAAAAAACTACAGGTTGAATATCTGACCAATCCTATCGGGCTGGACATAACAGCTCCCCGATTCAGCTGGCAACTAGAGTCAGCGGAAAGAGGAGTCAGACAAACAGCCTATCAAATCACGGTAGCGACCGATGCAGCCTGTCTAAATCCGGTCTGGACTTCCGGAAAGGTGGCATCTGACGAATCATTGCACATCTGTTATGCAGGACCGGCTCTCACCCCTTCCACCCGCTATTATTGGAAAGTAACCGTGTGGAACAACAAAACCGGAGAAGAGACTTCGACGGAAAAGGCTTTCTTCGAAACAGGACTGCTGTCCGACGGATGGTCGGGAGCGCAATGGATCAAGGCAACTCAAATAAACAAGAATTCCAAAATCAATCCGGAAGACAAGAAACAGACAAAGGCACGAATGCTGCTGGAAATGGATGTCACACTGACTTCCGGCAACGCATCCGTTCTTTTCGGCGCACGCGATGCTTCCAACGTATTCATGTGGTCTGTCAATACGCTGGACAATGAAAAAGAACCTTTGATCAGAAGACATATTTATGACAGGGGACGCCTGCAAAGTTCGGATACTCCGATCGGCAAATTCTTCACTAAATCCGACTTGCTGAATAAAGAACACCATCTGGCAATCGAAGCAAAAGATGGAGTGGTCAAGACTTATATTGACAAGGTACTGGTGGATACCTATACCGACACCGATTCCAAACTATCGAATGGATATATCGGCTTCCGGGCATTCAGAGGAAATAACACCAACGAAACGGCCATGTTTGACAATATCGTACTGACAGAGTACGAACAGAAAGGCGACAAGGAAGAAGCCAAAGTCGTTCTGAAAGAGGATTTCGAGAAACCTCAGTCCGCTTTTGAAGGCGGAGAAATCGTATCTGTGGGAGGTAATCGTAAACTGAATATGGTTTCCGGTTCCGGCGATTATCGGGTATTGCAGGTTGACATGAGCGGAGTACCCATGTTCCGTAAAGAATTCAAGGCAAAAAAGAAGATTGCATCCGCCCGCATCTACAGTTCGGCTCTGGGCGTCTATGATTTGTTTATCAACGGACAACGGGTAGGAAACAAGATGGAAGACGGCAGCATACGCTATGACGAATTGAAGCCGGAATGGACGGATTTCAGCAAAACAGCCCACTATCAGACGTATGACATCACCGATTTGCTCCGGAAAGGAGAAAACGCAGTCGGCGCCCAGGTATCCTCCGGCTGGTGGAACAGTGACGTCTGCCACGGAGAGTATGGCAGTCACGAAGTAGGATTCATCGCAAAGATATTACTGAAATATACGGACGGCACTTCGGAAACGATAGTAACGGACCTTTCCTGGCTGTCATCCATGGACGGTGCCATACGAATGGGAGACATCTACCACGGAGAAACTTATGACGCCCGAAAAGAAAGTGCATGGACGAAGCCCGGATATAACACTGCCAACTGGAACAAGACGGCTGTCAACCCTCATTTCAAAGGAGAGTTAATCGCCTTTGCCGGCCCCACCGTTCAGGTACGTCCGCATCTGAGCCGTATCCCTTTGTCCACCACTGTTTACCAAGGTGAAAAAGACGGTAAAATCAATGTAGTGAGTGTTACGGACAAACCGGCTCCTATCCGGCTAAAGAAAGGTGAAACGGCCGTCTACAACTTAGGTCAGAACATGGTCGGCTGGGTTCGGTTCAAAGTAAAAGGTGCATCGGGAACGGAGATGAAACTCCGTTTCGGAGAGATGCTGAACGACACGGGAGATAAATCACGCGGAGACGACGGCCCTGCCGGAAGTATATATACCGCCAACCTCAGAAGTGCAAAAGCAACATTGAAGTATATCCTGAAAGGAAGCAAGGAAGGCGAATCATTCCATCCGTCCATGACCTTCTTCGGTTTTCAGTATTGTGAGATAACGGCAAGTGAAGACATCGAGGTACTTTCCCTGATAGGGGAAGTGGTCGGTTCCGCTACCGAAGAGGGAGCTTCGTTTGTCACCAGCAGCCGGTCAATCAATCAGTTATACAGCAATGTCATGTGGGGACAAAGAGGCAACTATCTGAGCATCCCTACCGACTGCCCGCAAAGAGACGAACGTCTGGGCTGGACCGGAGACACGCAAGTGTTCTGCCGTGCCGCTTCTTATAATGCGAATGTATCCGCCTTCTTCGAAAAATGGATGAGAGATATGCGTGACGGTCAGCGAAGTGACGGCGCCTATCCGGATGTAGCTCCACACTCATGGGTAGGCTACGGACAGGCAGCCTGGGCTGATGCCGGTGTCATCGTTCCCTGGACTATCTATCTGATGTACGACAACAAAAAGATATTGCAGGACAATTATGCATCTATGGAGAAATACATGGAGTTCCTGTCCCGTCAAAAAGGAGACGGTTATAACTATAACGGTGCCGGAACAAATTATGGCGACTGGCTATCGTACGAAGATACCGAACGCCGCTATGTCAGTGTATGCTACTACGCATATACGGCACAATTGATGGCCAAAATTTCGGAAGCATTGAAAACGGACGACTGTGATGCCTACGCTTCCAAAGCAAAGGCTTACAGAAAGCTGGCACAGGAAATCAAGAAAGAATTCCAGACACGCTACGTCGATGCAGACGGAGACTTGAAGCAAAAGAGCCAGACGGCCTATCTGCTTGCCTTGAAACTGGATTTATTCCCGACAGAAGAAGCACGGAAGAAAGGAGTGGAAACACTGGTCCGCAAGATTACCGGCAACGGTAACCGTCTGAGCACAGGATTCGTGGGTACAGCCATCCTGAATCAGACATTAAGCCAGTTCGGAGAATCAAATACGGCTTACGATCTACTGCTGCAACGGAACAACCCTTCCTGGCTGTATAGCATAGACCAGGGAGCAACCACTATCTGGGAACGCTGGGATTCGTATACCAAAGAGAAAGGTTTTGGCCCCGTATCGATGAACTCGTTCAATCATTACTCGTATGGAGCAGTCTCCGAATGGATGTACCGCACAATGGGCGGTATAGATATCGACGAAACACGTCCGGGATTCAAGCACATCGTATTACAGCCGATTCCGGACAACCGTCCGGAAGTTGCCGCCGGTCAGGAACGGATTGACTGGGTAAATGCTTCGTTCCCTTCCTGTTATGGAGATATCAAGAGCAGCTGGAAAAAAGAAAATGACGGAACGGTTTCTTACCAAGTGACGATACCTGCCAACACCACCGCCACTCTTCACTTACTATTACCTACTCTCGACTATGTAGTAGAAGAAAGCGGAAAAGCTGCCGTGAAAGCGGAAGGAGTTTCTTCGGTTACTTTCATGAATGGAAAGGCAGTATTAGAACTACAGTCCGGTACATATCAGTTTGTGGTTAAAAAGGAAAACAAATAGACAGAATGAAAAAAATATATTTAGTGACTGCACTTGCATGTTGTGCACTGCAACCCACCCTTGCACAAAAGCAAGAAGAATGCAAGCCCGTGAACCTTCATTGCGACCACCTGATCAATCCGCTGGGCATCGACAATGCCAATCCCAGATTGTCGTGGATGCTGGACGATGCCCGACAAGGAGCCCGGCAGACTGCTTATCAGATAATAGTCAGCACAGACTCACTGAAAGCAAACAACGAAAACGGGGAAATATGGAACTCGGGAAAAAAAGAATCGGATCAAATCCTTGTCACCTATCCGGAAAAGAATCTTCAACCCTTTACCAAATATTACTGGAAAGTGAATGTATGGGATAAGGACGGCAAAAAGGCTACTTCGGACATCAACAGCTTCGAGACCGGAATGATGGGAATGGAAAACTGGCAGGGCGCATGGATTGGCGACAACAGAGACATCAACTATAAGCCCGCCCCCTATTTCAGAAAAACATTCGACACTCAAAAGAAAGTCAAATCCGCCAGAGCGTACATCGCCGTCGCCGGTTTATACGAATTATACATCAACGGAGAGAAAATCGGAAACCATCGGCTAGACCCGCTGTATACCCGTTTCGACAGACGGAATTTCTATGTGACTTATGATGTGACCAACCAACTTCAGAAAGGTAAAAACGCGATTGGCGTACTGCTGGGGAATGGCTGGTACAACCATCAGTCAAAAGCAGTCTGGGACTTTGACCGCGCACCGTGGCGTAACCGCCCCGCTTTTTGCATGGACCTGAGAATTACCTACGAAGACGGCACTACAGAAGTAATCCGCTCCGAAAGAGACTGGAAGACTTCTTCGGGGGCCTTGATCTTCAACAGCATCTATACAGCGGAACATTATGACGCCCGCCTGGAACAGAAAGGCTGGAATACGGCAGATTTTGACGATTCGAAATGGAAGGAAGCAGGTTACAGAGCTGTACCTTCTCAAAACGTCGTATCCCAGCAGGTACAACCGATTCGTATCGTAGAAACAATACCGGCAAAAGCGCTTAAGAAAGTGAACGACACGACGTATGTATTCGACTTTGCCAGAAATATGTCCGGAGTGACCCGCATCAAGGTATCCGGAGAAGAAGGAACGGTAGTAAGGCTCAAACACGGCGAACGCATCTATGACAACGGACGGGTGAATATGTCAAACATTGACGTATACCATCGTCCGATAGATGACAAAGACCCATTCCAGACGGATATTCTCATCCTGAGTGGAAAGGGAGAAGACGAGTTTATGGCACGGTTCAACTACAAAGGCTTCAGATACGTAGAAGTGACAAGCAGTAAGCCTGTCGCACTCGATCAAAACAGTCTGACTGCTTATTTCGTTCATAGCGACGTTCCGCAAAAAGGAGAGATAAACACGTCAAACCCACTCGTAAACCGGTTGTGGTGGGCTACCAACAACGCCTATCTGTCCAATCTGATGGGGTATCCCACCGATTGCCCCCAACGGGAGAAAAACGGATGGACGGGAGACGGACATTTTGCGATAGAAACAGCACTATATAATTATGACGGCATCACAGTCTACGAAAAATGGCTAGCCGACCACCGTGACGAACAGCAACCCAACGGAGTATTACCCGACATCATTCCGACCGGAGGATGGGGATACGGCACGGACAACGGTCTGGACTGGACGAGTACAATCGCCATTATTCCCTGGAATATTTATCTGTTCTACGGAGACAGCAAATTATTAGCCGACTGCTACGAAAACATCAAACGATATGTAGACTACGTAGACCGTACCAGCCCAAGCGGACTGACTTCATGGGGAAGAGGAGACTGGGTTCCTGTGAAATCGCATTCGTCCAAAGAACTGACCTCATCGGTATACTTCTATGTAGATACTAAAATACTGGCCAATGCCGCAAAGCTGTTCAACAAGCAGGAAGATTACAAACATTATCAGGCGCTTGCGGAAAAGATCAGGCAAGCGATCAATGACAAATATCTGAACAGGGAAACCGGCATATACGCCAGCGGCGTTCAGACGGAACTGAGCGTACCGCTGATGTGGGGTATTGTCCCCAAGGATATGAAAGCAAAAGTAGCCCGCAACCTGGCGAAGAAGGTGGAAGAAGCCGGTTTCCATCTGGATGTGGGTGTATTGGGAGCCAAAGCCATACTGAACGCCTTGAGTGAAAACGGAGAAGCCGAAACCGCTTATAAAGTAGCTGCACAAGACACCTACCCGTCATGGGGCTGCTGGATTGCCAACGGAGCCACCACCCTGCTCGAAAACTGGGATTTGAATGCTACACGTGACATTTCGGACAACCACATGATGTTCGGAGAAATCGGAGGATGGTTCTATAAAGGCTTGGGCGGTATCTTCCCCGACCCACAGCAGCCGGGTTTTAAACATATCCTCCTGCGCCCCAACTTCCCCAGTGATTTAAAGCAGTTTGAGGCCAGACACCGTTCTCCGTACGGAGAGATTCAGTCCCAATGGGAACGTAAGAAAAAAAGTGTTGTGTACAGCGTGACGATTCCTGCCAACAGCAGTGCCACTTTATACGTGCCCGATACTGTGAAAGGAGAACGTGTCATAGAGTTAGAAGCCGGAAAACATACATTCGAGTGGAAGTTGCTCTAAATTTACACTTAATAGAACATTTTATCGACCTCTGTTTTTCTAATCTTTCCTAATATTGCGGCGTAATTAACAAACCGATCAGATGGAAAATAGAATGAGAAAACGAATGACAGTTATATTGAACAGTAAAATGAATATGAGAAGATTTTACGTATCAGCAGCGTTGTTACTGACAACGCTGCTCGCGGTTGCCGAAAATAATCCCTACCGGAGTGACGTATTTTGGGTAACCGTACCCGATCATGCCGACTGGCTTTACAAAACTGGAGAACAGGCAAATGTAGAAGTACAGTTTTACAAATACGGCATTCCGGGAGATAGCATAGCGATTAATTTCGAAATAGGCGGAGAAATGATGCCTGCCGATACCAAAGGAACAGTCATCATGAGAAAAGGAAAGGCAACAATCCCCGTAGGCACCATGAAGAAACCGGGCTTCCGAGACTGCCGCCTGACCACCACCGTAGACGGAAAGAAATACTCCCATCACGTCAAAGTGGGTTTCTCGCCGGAAAAGCTCCGTCCGTATACCACCATGCCTGCCGACTTTCAGCAATTCTGGGAGAACGAAAAGGCGGAACTAGCCAAATTTCCGCTGACATACACCAAAGAGCACGTAAAGAAATACTCGACCGACCAAATAGACTGCTATCTTATCAAGTTGCAGGTGAACCAACGCGGACAAAGTATCTACGGCTACCTGTTCTATCCGAAGAAAGAAGGCAAATACCCTGTCGTACTATGTCCTCCGGGCGCAGGAATCAAAACAATCAAGGAACCTTTGCGACATAAGTATTACGCCGAACAAGGCTGCATCCGTTTTGAAATAGAGATTCACGGGCTGAACCCGGAAATGAGCGAAGAAGAATTCAAAGAAATCAGTGCCGCTTTCAACGGCAGAGAAAATGGCTACCTGTCCAACGGTCTGGACAGCCGCGACAACTATTACATGAAACGGGTATATCTGGCCTGTGTCCGCAGCATCGACCTACTGACCTCACTACCGGAATGGGACGGAAAGAATGTAATCGTTCAAGGCGGCAGCCAGGGAGGAGCATTAGCACTCGTCACCGCCGGACTGGATCAGCGGGTAACGGCCTGCGTAGCCAATCATCCGGCTCTAAGCGATATGGCAGGTTACAAAGCCGGTCGTGCCGGAGGTTACCCCCATTTCTTCCGAAATACCGTAGATATGGATACTCCCGAAAAGATCAGAACAATGGCTTATTATGATGTGGTGAACTTTGCCCAATTAATCAGGGCGGATACTTATATGACATGGGGATTCAATGATGACGTTTGTCCACCGACTACCAGCTACATTGTATATAATGTATTGAATTGCCCGAAAGAAGCATTGATCACTCCTATTAATGAACATTGGACCTCCAGTGACACAGAGTACGGACATCTGCTTTGGATAAAGAAACATCTGAAATAAAAGCAGTAGAAAAGGAAAAACCGCCGAAAGCAGAAATAACTGTTATCATATCATTATTCAGGCACGGCTTACAGAGTTTTTATGGTTCTGTTTTAATCGAAACCATATTAATCTGTGTAAGCCGTGCCTGAATAAATCCGCAAGAGAGTTTTAACGTCTCTCTATTCCTTTAATCTTCCCATTCCGATTTCGGAAAAGTTTTCTTCCCATACCATTTCATCCAGGCATAGGATTTTCTTTTTCTCATATAAACGGCATCACCACAATAGGTCAATGCCTCCCAGTTAAAAACCGAATGAGAACTAATTGCTTTTTCAAACCAGTAAAGCAAGTGATATGTCATGAACGGAAGCACCATCCACCACCATGAGAACCATAGTGATAAACCCAATGCTGGGATCAAAGTCAATAAAAAACACTCCCAGAATTGCCGTGCATGTATTCTTAACTCCATTTCTTCCCAAACTTCCAAATACTTGTACCGAGTAAAGAATAACCCTCCTATCATAAAATAATGCTTCTTTTTCCCTAAAAAGCATTTCGCTAGTAAATTGTTATAAAATATCATATACCCTTTTTTTGCTGTGTAATAACATAAACGGAAAGAACGTACAAATGTTCATTATTTAAGTCTAATCTTACAGTTATTTCCTTTCCCTGGAATACAACAACATATTGCCACGCTTGTTTTTTGCGGCGCGAAGTTACGAACTTATATTTATACAATAACTATAAATTCCAAAATAATTCTCTTAAATAAATTTATTATCTAATATTTGAAGCTACTTCCTCCCAAAAATTCCCTGAGTAAAGACGTCGGGGGAATTTCTTTATCTTGCACCGGAACGAAATATTTAATGAATTTCAGCAACCGGTACGCCTCACAATATTCCGGACAATTGCGCGGAACACCCATCAAAATAGGTTCCGCATGCAGGCGAAGCACTGCAAATTCAAACAACAGCGCCGAATTGAACATCACATCCGCATTCTCCTGATAAGGGAATATCCATTTATCTTCGCCGGCACGCACACTAGGCCAGCGGGAGATAGTCTCGCGGGCCGAATATCCCCGATAATTAAAGTCGCGGATAATGCGGCGAAGCAAACGATTGTCTGTTGTAGGAATCCAGTTATGGTCGTCCAAAGAAATAGTGGTCAATGCCGAGACATAAATCTTGAACTTCTTTTCATCCGGGATATGCGGTGTCAGTTCCGGATTCAACGCATGAATACCTTCCAGAATGAGAATCGTATTATCCTCAATTTTCAGTTTATCACCTTTATATTCCTTCTTCCCCAGAGAAAAGTTAAAGCGCGGAAGCTCCACTTCCTCACCGCGCAGCAAAGCCTGTAACTGCTGGTTAAACAATTCCAGATCAAGCGCATACAGAGACTCATAATCATAGTTACCGTTTTCATCCAGAGGTGTCTCTTCACGGTCTACGAAATAATTGTCCAAGGAGATCGGGAAGGGTTTGAGCCCGTTCGTCATCAACTGGATGGAAAGACGTTTGCTGAACGTGGTCTTTCCCGAAGAGGACGGACCGGAAATCAAAATCAGTTTCACCCGGTCGCCGTTTTCCCCACGATGGAAGATCGTATCGGCAATCTGGGCTATTTTCTTTTCCTGCAATGCTTCCGCTACATTGATTAAATCCGTAGCGTGCCCTTCTTCGCAGGCGAGGTTAAAGTCGCCGGCGTTATTAAGTCCCATGATATAGCTCCAGTTGAGATACTCCTTAAATACATCCAGCATCTTCTCCTGCTTCACCACTTCCTCCAGCACATCCGGATTCTCTTTATTGGGAATGCGCAGCAAGAGGCCATCATAGTATTTCACGATGTCGAACAACTTGATATATCCGGTACTGGGGAGCAGATTACCATAATAATAATCGACCGTATCGCCCAGCGTATAATAATAGGTATATAGTGAACCGGAAGTTTCGAGCAGCCTCACCTTATCATTCATCCCGCGTTCACTGAACACCCGTACAGCCTCAGCCGTATGGCATTCGATGCGGTGATAAGAGATATTTTCTGCGATAATCTCCTGCATACGCTGTTTGATACGCGTCACATCTTCCAATGTAATAGGGCGACCGATCCGCAGATTACAGAAATAACCTTTGGAGACCGGGTGTTCCACAAACAGCTTCCCTTCGGGAAAAAGCTCACTGACAGCCTTGAACAAGACAAAGCAGAGTGACCGCACATACGTACGCATACCGGATGAATCGCGCACATCCAGAAACTCTATATCCTTGTTATTATATACTTTGAAATTGAGACCTTCGGAACGGTTATTCACCTTGGCACTGACTACCTGATAAGGAAAATTAAGATTAAAACCGTAATAAATATCCAAAAGTGAGCTTCCGATAGGGAATTCTTTATAAATATTATTATTTTTGCAACATATTTGTAACATCTGTTTCATCGTAGTCTTTTTAATAAGGTGAATAACATGGGACTAAATATACTTAGTAATCAGATAGAGAACAAACAACCACTAAAATTATTATAGATGGAATATTCTTTTTATGATTTTTTAAAGCTCATAGGCTCGTTAGGGCTCTTCCTTTATGGCATGAAGATAATGAGCGAGGGCTTACAAAAAGTCGCAGGTGACAGGCTACGAAGTATCCTGACAGCTATGACCACCAATCGGGTAACGGGGGTATTAACAGGAGTGTTGATCACAGCCCTTATCCAGTCCTCCTCGGCGACAACAGTAATGGTCGTCAGTTTCGTCAACGCCGGTTTGCTTACACTGGCCGAGTCCATCAGTGTCATCATGGGTGCCAATATCGGTACGACGGTTACGGCATGGATTATTTCAATTTTCGGATTTAAGGTTGATATGGCCGCTTTCGCTCTTCCACTTCTGGCCATCGCCCTTCCGCTCATCTTCTCCGGCAAGAGCAACCGCAAGTCCATCGGTGAATTCATTTTCGGTTTTTCCTTCCTCTTCATGGGACTTTCTTACCTGAAAGCAAATGCTCCCGACCTGAACGCCAATCCGGAAATGCTCGCCTTCGTACAGAACTACACGGATATGGGATTCTTCTCCATTCTCCTGTTCTTATTCATCGGTACCATACTGACTATGATCGTACAGGCCTCAGCCGCCACGATGGCAATCACATTAATTATGTGCGCCAACGGCTGGATCAGTCTGGAACTGGGAGCAGCGCTCGTACTGGGCGAAAACATCGGAACTACCATCACGGCCAATCTTGCCGCATTAACAGCCAACACACAGGCTAAGCGGGCAGCATTGGCCCATTTTGTTTTTAATGTGTTCGGTGTGATCTGGGTATTGATCATTTTCCATCCTTTCATGGAACTGGTCAACTGGGTAGTGGATACCTTCTTCCAGAGCAATAATCCGGAAGTAGCCATTTCTTATAAACTGTCCGCTTTCCACTCTATCTTTAATATCTGTAACGTATGTATCCTGATATGGGGAGTGAAACTGATCGAACGCACCGTATGCGCATTAATCCACCCGAAAGAGGAAGACGAGGAACCTCGCCTTCGGTTTATCACCGGCGGTATGCTTTCTACTGCGGAGCTTTCTATCCTGCAGGCACGCAAGGAAATCCACCTGTTTGCAGAACGTACCCACCGTATGTTCGGAATGGTGCAGGACTTGATGCACACCGAAAAGGACGATGACTTTAACAAGCTGTTCAGCCGCGTAGAAAAGTACGAGAACATCAGCGACAACATGGAACTTGAAATAGCCAATTATCTGAATCAGGTATCCGAAGGGCGTCTGAGTTCTGAAAGTAAGTTGCAGATACGTGCCATGCTGCGCGAAGTGACGGAAATCGAAAGTATCGGCGACAGCTGTTACAACCTGGCACGCACCATCAACCGGAAACGCCAGACGAATCAGGACTTTACCGAAAAGCAATACGAGCACATCCACTTCATGATGAAGCTGACCGATGATGCCCTCGCACAAATGATTGTGGTGGTAGAGAAACCGGAACACCAAAGCATTGATATCAACAAGTCTTTCAACATCGAAAACGAAATCAATAACTACCGTAACCAACTGAAAAATCAGAATATTCTGGATGTCAACAACAAGGAATATGATTATCAGATGGGAGTCTATTATATGGATATTATCGCCGAATGTGAGAAACTGGGCGACTATGTAGTGAATGTGGTAGAAGCCAGCAGTGATGTAAAAGAGAAGAAAGCCTCTTAAATAAAGAGGAACTCAATCAAAGAAATGGATAGTCAATTTTATGCTGCAACGCATAAATTGGCTATCCATTTCTTTTTTATTTCCACACAGACAAAACAACTCATGTCCGTTTACAAGGACACTCACACTTTACAAAGGCATTACATTTTTCACAGACGTTAACGATTACATTTCTTTTCCGTGAAGTTCCCGTTAAGCTTTTACTGCGCCTATTGCAGGTCTTTTTTTTGCATATACATTTGCGCCAAAATACACAGGGGCCTATGTTTAGTACCATTTTCCAATGACCGGACAAAGGCATTCCAAAAGAAAACCAAATCTCTAATTTAAAGCAAAAGAAATGAAAATTAAAAAAGTATTGATGGGAGTTGCACTGGCAGCAATGTGTTTAATGAGCGCACAAGCGCAACGCCGCAATGAGATTCAAGTTCCCAATCTGAATGGGTACACTACTTTAAAATGTGATTTTCACATGCACAGTGTTTTTTCGGACGGTCTGGTATGGCCTACCGTACGCGTAGACGAAGCATATCGAGAAGGACTGGATGCCATTTCTCTGACAGAACATATAGAGTACCGCCCGCACAAAAAAGACATTATAGCAGATCATAACCGCTCTTATGAACTGTCTCAGAAGCAGGCGAAGAAGTTAGGAATACTTCTAATCAGAGGCAGTGAAATCACCCGTTCCATGCCTCCGGGACATTTTAATGCAATCTTCCTGAACGACTCCAATCCATTGGAACAAAAGGCATATAAAGACGCTTTCAATGAGGCAAAAAAACAAGGAGCCTTTATCTTCTGGAATCATCCGGGCTGGGCACGCCAGCAGCCGGACTCCACCCTGTGGTGGCCTGAGCATACACAACTCTACAATGACGGCTGCATGCACGGCATTGAAGTAGCCAACGGTGGTCTTTTCATGCCCGAAGCCATTCAATGGTGTCTGGACAAGAATCTGACCATGATAGGAACTTCCGATATCCACCAGCCTATCCAGACAGACTATGATTTTTCAAAAGGCGAACACCGCACGATGACGTTTGTCTTTGCCAAAGAACGTTCTCCGGAAGGTATCCGTGAAGCACTCGACAATCGCCGCACTGCCGTTTATTACCGCGAACTGGTAATCGGGCGTGAAGAAATCCTCCGTCCCTTCTTTGAAAAATGCGTAGACATAAAAGAAGTGAAACGCACCGAAAAAGAAGTGACATTTTCTGTCATGAACGCTACCGATCTGGTACTGAAACTGAAAAAGACCGCACATGATCCTTCTTTGGTCTATTTCCGCGAAATGACATTGAAACCACATACGCAGCATACAATCTCTGTGAAGTTTGACAACGGTATCAAAGGAGGCGACTGCAATTTTGAAGTTACCAACTTCATCGTAGCCCCCGATAAAGGCTTGGATTACACCATCAAACTATAAAGTTCCAGCCATCAAAGCCATGTAATATCAAGATATCCGACGAACTACATGCGGATAATCGTTTAATTTTAAATTATTACTTTATGAATCGTTACTTATCCCTAGCCTGCTCGCTGGTAGCTTTCTTCTATTTATCGAGTTGCGAAAGCTACAGTGAGCCCACCGAGAAAGCCCACCAATCCGATCAACCGATTGTACTGACCTCCTTCTATCCCAAAGAAGGCGGAGCACGTGACAAAATTCTTCTGGACGGAAAAAACTTCGGCACCGACGTGAGTAAAATCAAAGTATATTTCAACAATGCCAGGGCCTCCGTCGTTTCATCAAGCGGAAGCCGTATTTATGCCATTGTACCGCGCCTTCCGGGCGATAATCCCCGTATCTCCGTAGTGGTCGACACCGATTCTGTCGCTTACGAAGAAACATATGCTTATCATACACAGGCATTGGTCAGCACGGTCACCGGAAACGGTGAAACGAGCTTCCTTGCCGGAACACTCTCCACCGCTCAGGTATATGGCAAATATCTTGATCTGGATGCCGAAGGCAATCTTTTCATGTCATGGCGTGACGGCGGCACATTTGGAATCGCCCGGATAAACGAACAACAGAACATTGTGACTCCTCTCATTGAAGCAGATGCCGCCAACCGTATCTTATATGCCAACGGCTTAACGGTGGACCGTGCCACCGGAATGCTGACCGCCGCACACGAGTCGGTCAAAGAAGTGACGTTTACCTTCGATCCGCGTGAAGCCTGGTATCCCCGCCAGCGTAACATAAAATACTCACAGTCGGATCTGAACTCAATCGTAGATGCCGACAGATACAAGAATTTCGTCACCTTCTGCCCTTATGACGGCTATCTATATACACGATACCGTGATGGAAAGATCGCTAAAATAGATCCCAACACATTCGAAGGACACATTATCCATCAAGGTCCCAGCGGATCACAATACGGACAGGCGATTAATCCTGCGAAGCCTTGGCTTCTGTATATAACGCTTCACTCCAACGCCCCTACCGCATACAGACAAGGGATTTCGGTGCTCGACCTCCGCGATCCGGATGGAACAGGCGGATTTAAGCGTCTCAATGCTCCCGGCGGCAGCGCTTTCCGTGACGGTCCGATTGAAGATGCCCTCTTCAATTATCCCAAGGATATCAAGTTTGACAACGACGGCAATATGTTCGTAGCCGACTATGGCAACCATTGCATCCGCATGATATCTGCCGACAATATCGTCACGACAGTTGCCGGACAGCCCGGCGTCGCCGGATACAAGGACGGAGGACCGGTAGAGTCCTTATTCAAGAATCCCTGGGGAGTGGCTGTCAATGAACAGGGAGACATTTACATTGCAGACTGGGGTAATGCACGCATTCGCAAATTGGTTATCGAATAACAAAGTAAACTCACAATGAAAATCAAACAGATTTTATACTTAATGTCGTTCTGCTTATTGCTTTCGGCAACAACCTTCGCGCAGCAAGTTCAGGAATTTACCGTTTCAGGAACTGTCGTGGATAAGGACAAGCTATCCATGCCCGGCGTATCGGTATACATCAAAGACAAGCCCTCCAAAGGTACCACAACCGACAATGACGGTAATTTCAAGCTGAAAGTGGTTTATGGAGACAAAATGATATTTTCTTTTATCGGCTTCAAACCGTCGGAGCACGTGGCCATCAAACCCCAAACCGACTTAACGGTCACACTGCTTGAAGACAACAATTCCCTTGATGAAGTGGTTGTCGTCGCACTGGGAAACGTTCAGCGGAAAATCAGTTCGGTAGGTGCCATTACGACGGTCAGCACTAAAGATATCCAGTCCCCCTCCCCTTCCATCAGTAACTTGTTGGGAGGCAGGGCAGCCGGTGTCATTTCCTTGCAGAGCAGTGGCGAGCCCGGTCAGAATATCGCCGATTTCTGGGTACGTGGTATCGGTACGTTCGGAGCCAACAGCAGTGCCCTTGTACTGATTGACGGTCTGGAAGGCGACCTCAACACCATCGACCCTGCCGATGTCGAAAGTTTCTCCATCCTGAAAGACGCGTCGGCAACTGCCGTGTACGGAGTAAGGGGAGCCAACGGAGTCGTATTGGTCAACACCAAGAAAGGCCTTTCGGGCAAAATTCAGATTACCGGACGTTTCAACACCACGCTGTCCGTCCTCAACCGTCTGCCGAAATATCTGGGAGCTTATGAGTATGCGCAGTTAGCAAACGAAGCCAGAGCGGTACGGAACGAAACACCTTTGTATGACGATACGGAAATGGGAATTATACGCGACGGTCTCGACCCCGACCTCTATCCCAACGTAAACTGGCAGGATGAGATACTCAACAAAACATTCTGGCGGCACACTTATTATGTAAGCGGACGTGGCGGAAGCGATGTGGCACGTTATTTTCTGAGCCTGGGAGGTAAAAACGAAAGTGCGGCCTACAAGGTAGACAAGAACAGTATATACAGTTCGAACGTCAGCTACAACACCTATAATTACCGTATCAATCTAGACGTGAACCTGACCAAATCAACGAAAGTTTATTTGGGTTCTGACGGATTCCTCTCCCAGTTGAATCAGCCCGGCGTAGCCAATACCGAATATATATGGGGAGCACAGTCGCAGCTTACTCCATTGTCCATTCCCACCCAATATTCCAATGGTATGCTGCCCGGACGCGGTGCCGGAGAGCTGTCATCGCCTTATGTCATGATCAACCATACGGGAAAGGCTGCCAACGAAGTGTACAAGGGCAAATCAACTTTGGCAATCAATCAGGACTTTTCCGAATTGATCAACGGGCTTAAATTACGTGTACAGGGAGCATACGATATCCACAGCTACTTCAATGAACGGAGAAGCGTGCAGCCGGCCCTCTACAATGCGCTGGGCAGAGCAAGCGACGGATCACTCATCATGCAGGAGACCGTACAGGAGAAAAAAGCCTCGTACAGCAAGTCCACCCGCCAGTACCGCAAATACCACTTTGAGGCTACACTCAATTATGACCGGCTTTTCGGTACAGATCACCGGACATCCGCGCTGGTCTATTATTACATCAGCGATTCTAAAGACACGGACGACGCTACAAGTAATTTATCGGCCATTCCCTTGCGCTATCAGGGAGTATCCAGCCGGTTTACATATGGCTACAAGGATACTTACCTGCTGGACGTCAACTTCGGATATACCGGTTCCGAAAACTTCCAGCCCGGCAGACAATACGGTTTCTTCCCATCCGTCGCATTGGGCTGGGTACCTACCGGCTACAAGTTTATACAAGAGGCGCTCCCCTGGCTCGACTATCTTAAAATAAGAGCTTCGTATGGTTCGGTAGGTAACGACCGGATTACCGATGTCCGCTTCCCCTACCTTACTAAAGTGAACGAGGGCACCGGATCGGCTTGGGGCGTTCCCGACATCGAGATTATCGGTGAGACACGTATCGGAGCTGATAATCTGGCGTGGGAAAAGGCCATCAAGTCCAATGTGGGTATTGAAGGAAAGTTGTTTAATAACAAGATCGATTTCGTTGTCGATATTTTCCATGATCAGCGTAACGGTATTTTCCAGCAACGGGTACAGGTGCCCGAGTTCGTAGGAGTGGTCTCTAATCCATACGCGAATGTGGGTAAAATGAAAAGTTACGGTGCCGACGGAAACATCAGCTTCACGCAGGATTTCACTCCCGATTTCGGCTTCACCTTACGGGGTAATTTCACTTACTCCAAAAATAAAGTACAGAACTGGGAGCAGGCTTATCTGGAGTATCCCTATCTGGAATACAATAATTTCCCGTACAATTCCATCCGCGGATATCAGGCAGTCGGACTGTTTAAGGACGAAGATGACATCAAATACAGTCCCAAGCAGACTTTCGGGGAGGTAATGCCCGGTGACATCAAATATAAGGATATCAATGGAGACGGTATGGTGGACAAGCTGGACATGGTGCCGTTGACACACAGCACTTATCCGCTGCTGATGTACGGCCTGGGGGCAGAAATCCGCTACAAGAATCTGACTCTGGGTGTATTGTTCAAGGGAACCGGCAAGACCTCTTTTTTCTATGTAGGTCAAAAGACGACAGTGAACGACGAAACCCGCCTCAACGGAGGTTGTGTAAAAAGTAAGAATCAAGTGTTCTTTGACATATTGTATAAAAAG
>ENA-OPBN01000185-OPBN01000185.1-human-gut-metagenome-genome-assembly--contig:-NODE-185-length-60172-cov-14.675583_pt1 | contig 60172 bp, 56 predicted proteins | sample MGYA00241068_ERZ501452 | MGnify/ENA primary metagenome ERZ501452 (study PRJEB25962, sample SAMEA2042507) | human gut metagenome | biome: human gut; feature: human-associated habitat; material: faeces... | reverse complement strand
TGTTAAAGAGTGATATGGAAGCAGTTAAAAAACTGAAAAAAGAACCTTATGATGATTTCAGCCTGGATAAATGGAATCTGGACAGTGACATTGCAAAAACTAATCTCCCGAGACTTGTATCACTTCTGGTTGGAGGAGCTTCCTATGTACATGATAAATATGTACCGGTTTACAATGCATATAATGGTCAGACAGAAACCATGGAAGCCAAATGGGCAAACCTGAAGAAGATGGAGGAAGAGACTTTCGCAAAGATCATTACGGGAAAAGCAGATATCAGCGAATTCGATACTTTCGTTAAAAACTGGAAGAGTCAGGGCGGTGACCAGATTCTCAAAGAAATCAACGATGAATTAAGTAAGTAAAAGAGACGGCGGCTGATGGTGTTCATTAGCCGCCGTTCCTTAATTGGAGGTATAAAATGCGGGAAAACAAAGTAATCTACGGACTGATAGGATATGGTGGAATGGGCAGATGGCATACAGAAATCCTGTCAAATGTACCGGAAATTGAAATTGGTGGTATCTATGATATCAAGGAAGAAAAGAGAATAGAAGCAAAAGAAAAAGGTTTTTCTGTGTATGGCTCGGAAGAGGAAATGTTATCAGACCCGGATATTGATGTTGTGCTGATTGCCACTCCAAATGACTGCCATAAGCCGATTGCAATCCGTGCTATGCATGCGGGGAAAAACGTGATATCAGAGAAACCGGTGACTCTGTCATCTTCTGATCTTCAGGAGATGGAAAATGTTGCCAAAGAAACCGGAAAGTTCCTGACAGTACACCAGAACAGGCGCTGGGATGATGATTTCCTGATCATACGAAAGCTTGTAGAGGAGCAGAAGCTGGGGCATGTCTTCCGGATAGAAAGCCGTGTGCATGGTTCAAGGGGTATTCCGGGCGACTGGAGAAAAGAAAAAATACATGGTGGCGGAATGGTTCTTGACTGGGGTGTACATTTGCTGGATCAGATTCTGTATCTTTACGGAGATAGAAAAATTGAAACTGTATATGCATCACTTACTCATATTACCAATCAGGAAGTGGATGATGGGTTCACCACAATCCTGACATTTGAAGGCGGAACGGAAGTCTTAGTTGAAGTAGGTACCAATAATTATATTTCCCTGCCAAGATGGTATGTACTGGGTGAAGATGGTACTGCGGTAATCAGGGACTGGCAGTTAAATGGTGAGATCATACGGAAAACAGGCATAACCGAAGAGAAAGTAGTGCCTGTAAAGACAGCAGCAGGTCTGACCAAAACCATGGCTCCGAGACGGGAAGATACAATCGTGAAAGAAGAGCTGCCACATGTGTCCGGAGATATTGCGGATTTCCATAGGAATGTAGCAGCAGTTATAAGAGATGGGGCAGAGCCGGAGATTAAGCTCTTCCAGGTGATGCGTGTAATGAAACTAATGGAAGCTATTTTCCAATCAGCAGAAACAAACCAGGTGATTGATTATAGACAGTATGAATCATAAGTATTTATGAAGGAACAGGAGAAAATAAGTATGAAACAGATAAAAATAGGAACATGCGTTCCTGGAGCTAAGGCAGAAGAATGGTTAAAGGGATTTATTGGAAAAGGATTTGAGACATTTTCTCTTAATTTCCATATGTCACTGGAAGGGACTGACCTTGATAAGCTGGCATTGAGCACGGAAAAACTGTTGGCAGGTACGGATTCCAAAATCACGACAGTTGGATACTATTGCAATCCTATCCAGTATGCAGAGCATAGGAAAACACTGGAAAATGTAATCTGCACTGCCGGAAAATTCGGAGCTACACATGTGAGTACTTTTGCAGGAGCGTGGGAAGGAAAGCCGGTAGAATCCGCATATGAAGAGTTTGGCAAGGTATTCCGGGAACTGGCTGATCTTGCAGAAGAAAAGGGAGTGAAGCTGGGAATTGAGAATTGCCTTATGGATGGAACATGGGAACATGCGACATGTAATATCGGTTTTAACCCTAAAGCGTGGGAAGTGATGTTTGAGGAAGTAAAGAATGATAACTTCGGACTGGAATGGGAGCCGACACATCAGATGGTACAGCTTATCGATCCGGTAACAGAGCTGAGAAAATGGTGCAAAAAAATAGTACATATACATGGAAAAGATGCAACAATAGACTGGGATGCTGTAAGACATAGTGGCATATCAGGCGCAGTCCCATTTGTATGGCATCGTATGCCGGGCTTTGGTGACACGAACTGGAGAGATATCATTTCTATTTTAAGAAGTAACGGATATGAGGACGATATCTGCATTGAGGGATACCATGATCCTGTATATTCCGGAGAACTGGAGATGACCGGACAGCTTCATGCACTGAATTATCTGAAATGGTGCAGGGGTGGAGATTTTACACCAACTCCATGGGCAAAATAGGGAAAACAGATACAGGAGGATTTTTCAATGAAACTTGGGTTTATTACATCAATCCTTGACGGATGGACTTATGAACAAATGATGGATTTTGCTTCAGAGCAGGGATTTGAATGTGTGGAAGTGGCATGCTGGCCAGAAGAAAAAGCAGAAAGAAGATATGCGGGTGTAAGCCATATAGATGCAGAACGGGTAAACCAGGATGATGAATATGCAGCCCATATTATGGCATATGCAGAAAAAGCGGGAGTAGAAATCTCTGCACTGGCATATTATCCTAACGTAATGACGGCAGATAAAGAGAAAAGAAATGCTGCTATTGAACATCTGAAGAATGTCATACGTGCAAGTAAAAAGTTAGGTGTTGGCATGGTCACAACATTTATCGGAAGGGATCAGACCAAAAATGTACGGGAAAATCTTGAACTTGTAAAAGAAATATGGCCACCAATCATAAAACTGGCAGAGGTATGTGACGTAAAAATAGCAATTGAAAACTGCCCGATGCTTTTTGGTGAGGAACAGTGGCCCGGAGGACAGAATCTGATGACAACTCCGCCAATCTGGAGAGAGGTCTTCAAGATCCTGGACAGTGATAATCTTGGCATTAATTACGATCCATCCCACTTTATCTGGCAGATGATCGACTATATCCGCCCGCTTTATGAATTTAAGGATAAAATATTCCATGTTCATTACAAGGATATCAAGATATACAAGGATAAATTAGAGTCCTGTGGCATCATGGCTTATCCGCTGGAATATATGTCACCTAAGATTCCGGGACTTGGCGATGTGGACTGGGGAAAATACGTGTCAGCACTTACTGATATAGGATATGATGGCTGTACATGTATCGAAATAGAAGATAAAGCATTTGAGGATTCCAAGGAAAAGGTGGAGAAGTCTTTAATTCTCAGTAAAAGATATCTGGAGAAATATGTTATATAACACAGAAAAGTGCAAATAAGGAGGAAATACCATGAGAAAATTAAGAGCAGGAATCGTAGGCTGTGGAGGGATTGCTAACGGAAAACATCTCCCGGCTATGCAGAAAAGTGGTCTCTATGAGGTGGTGGCTTTTTGTGACATCATCATAGAGCGTGCGCAGGAGACAAAAGAAAAATTTGGCACAGAAGATGCAAAAGTATTTGAAGATTACCGTGACCTTCTAAAAGAAGATCTGGATGTTGTATATGTAACTACCCCAAACCGTTCCCATGCAGAAATCTCTATAGCAGCAATGGAGGCAGGAAGAGATGTCATGTGTGAGAAGCCAATGGCAAAAAATTATGCAGAAGCACAGAAGATGGTCGAAACTGCTGAAAGAACACACAGAGTTCTCAACATAGGATATCAGAACCGTTATCGTACAGATTCATTGTATCTGAAGGAAATGTGCAAAAGTGATGAATTGGGAGAAATCTATTTTGCCAAAGCACATGCACTCAGAAGAAGAGCTGTTCCGACCTGGGGTGTGTTCCTGAATGAAGAAGAACAGGGCGGCGGTCCTCTGATTGATATTGGTACACATGCACTGGATCTGACATTATGGATGATGGATAATTATGAAGTGCAGTCTGTTACGGGAGCTTCCTTCCACAAGCTGTCTGATCAGACAGACCAGGGAAATGCATTTGGTAACTGGGATCCGGATAAGTTCTGTGTAGAAGATTCTGCTTTTGGTTTTATCCGTATGAAAAATGGGGCAGTGATCGAACTGGAATCAGCCTGGGCACTGAACACACTGGAGGTTGATGAGGCAAAAACAAGCCTGTGTGGTACCAAAGCCGGAGCTGATATGAAAGATGGCCTTAGGATCAATTACATCCACCATAATACACAGGTAGTAGAGAAACCGGAATTATCAAGCGGTGGAGTAGCATTTTTCTCAGGAAAAGAAAAGTCAGCAGCAGACTATGAACAGGAATTGTTTTACCACATCGTTGTTGATGGGGCAGAACAGGTTGTGAAGCCTGCACAGGCTGCAGTTGTCACACGTATTCTGGAAGCAATCTACCAGTCCGCAGAAAGTGGCAAGACAATCTACTTTGAGTAAAATACGGTCTTATATGCTTCGGGCTGATCTATGGAGAAATGAACATTAGAAATAAACGGATTAAACATAAGGAGTATATATGGAAATACATGAATTACAGCAATTGCTGTCAGAAATGTCATTACAGGAAAAAATAGGACAGATGGTGCAGCTCACTGGCGCATACTTCGATAAAGAGGCAGTGCTCACAGGTGTTGTTGGCGAACAGTTGCCACCGGAATGGATCATTCAATATGCCGGTTCAGTGCTTGGAGTGATCGGTAAAGATAAAATTTATGATATCCAGAGCAGATATATGGAACAGCATCCCCATCATATTCCATTGCTGTTTATGGCAGATGTCATACATGGGTGCAGGACTATAGCTCCGATTCCTTTGGGACAGGCTTGTTCGTTTCATCCGGAACTGGTGTCTGAGGCGGCTTCTATAGCTGCCTCGGAGGCATCTTCAGAAGGGCTAAGGGCAACATTTTCTCCTATGATTGATGTTTCAAGAGATCCCAGATGGGGAAGGATGATGGAATCCTTTGGAGAAGACCCATATGTAAACGGAATCATGGGAAAAGCAATGGTAGATGGCTATCAGCAGAAAGCTGATACCGGAATAGCGGCATGCCTGAAGCATTTTGCAGGTTATGGGGCTGTGAATGCGGGAAGGGAATATAATGATGTTGAAATATCCCAGCGGACATTTCTGGAGCAGTATGTAAAACCTTTCCGTATGGCATTAAAAGCAAAGCCTGCTATGGTCATGACAGCTTTTAATGCTATTGACCGTAAACCGATAAGCGGAAATAAGGAACTTCTTAAAGGGCTTCTGCGGGATAAGGAAGGATTTGAGGGAACTGTAATTTCAGATTGGGGCTCCATAGGCCAGCTGGAAGAACAGGGAGTGGCAGCTGATATGGAAGAAGCAGCAATCCAGGCTTCAGAAGCCGGTGTAGACATTGATATGATGAGTCCTGCTTATATGCTGTGTCTTGAAAAACTGGTGGAAAGCGGCAAAATTCCGGAAGCGTTTGTTGATGAAAGTGCATTCAGGGTCCTGATGATGAAAAATCAGCTGGGGCTTTTTGAAAATCCGTTTGCCGGTCTTGGAAAGAGTGGAAAACTGACTCTGCATAACCGGGAAAAGGCATATCAGCTGGCAGGCGAAAGCTGTGTCCTTTTGAAAAATGATAAGATACTGCCATTAAGCATGAAGAAGAAAGTTATATGGGCAGGTCCTTATACAACGTCAAGAGAATTATTAAGCCGCTGGTCAATTTTTGGAGAACATGAGGCAGTTGAAACAATAGAAGATGTTTTACAAAAAAAGCAGATAGAAGTAGAATGTATTACTGGATGTAATATTCTTTCTGATGCAGAGTGTAAGGTATGGCAGGTGGAACAGGAATTGTCTGGCAAGCCAAGGGATGAGCAGTGGCTGGAAACGATAACCCATGAAGATACGGTCGTATGTGTACTGGGGGAACATGAATCCCAGTCAGGAGAGGCTGCCAGCAGGGCGTTCTTGACTTTGCCGGAAGAGCAGCAGGTGTTATTTGAAAAAATAGCAGAACGTACAAGTAATATCGTGACTGTGATAATTGCAGGAAGACCATTGGATCTGCGGAGGATATCAGAAAAATCCAAGGCTGTCATTATGGCCTGGAGACCAGGAACTATGGGAGCTGAAGCAATCATAGATATTGTGTATGGCAGAATAAACCCTTCCGGCAAATTATCTGTGAGTATTCCATGGTGTGTGGGACAGGTGCCCATAAGCTACTGGGATGTAAAAACCGGACATATACTTACAGAAGATAATTCAGAAAACCGTTTCACCAGCAGATATATGGATATCCCGAATACGCCGTTATATCCATTCGGTTATGGATTGTCCTATACAGAGTTTGATATTTCGGACGTTGATGTGCAGATAGGACAGGATAAAAAAGTACATGTACATTGTAATGTGTGCAATACAGGGAATGTTACGGGGGCAGAAGTAGTCCAGTGTTATTATGAAACATTATATGCATCTGTAGTACGTCCCAAGAAAGAGCTTGTCCGTTTTCAGAAGGTTTTCCTGAAACCGGGGGAGAAGAAGGATGTAGATTTCTTTATTGACCAGGAAGAATTCTCATATTATGGCAAAAACATGGAAACCGTCAGCAGCGGAATGAAACTGCGTATTAGTATTGGAAACAGCAGTGACCACCTTGTTTCTGAGAACATTATACAAGCATAGGAGGAAAGAGACATGAAGGATTTTGAAAATGATTTGATTTATTATCCTAATCCGGACCCGGTCAAGGAACCGAGATTTATTTTAAAATCCGTAGATGAACTGGAAAAATCAACAAAATACAGTGTTACCTGCAATGGAACAGAGCGTGTGGTATACCATACAGATTCGTTTGACTATGTTGTAGTAGTAGATAACGAAGCATATGATCTGGAGATTTCAATCCATACACCATATGAAAAACTTGAAATCCGTCCGTCCAGCTTTGGCATAGTTCCTTCTGTAAAAGGAGAAACAGTCCATATCCATCTTGATGAACCGAGAAAGTTTACTGTAGAGACAGATGGTGGTCTTCATGATGCATTGTTTGTGCTTTGCTCGCACAGGATTGAGAAGCCGGCAGATACCACCATCTGCTTTGAAAAGGGCAAGGTATATAATGTAGGAGTTCTTACCTTAAAGTCCAATGATACGGTTTACATAGAGGAAGGTGCTGTTGTATCAGGGTGTGTATACGCAGACCATTGTGACAATATTTCCATTGTAGGAAACGGAATTATTAACGGAGCCTGCTGGCATCTGCCGGACAGTAATGCACTCCGTTTCTTTATCTATGCCAAGTGGTGTAATAATGTACTCTTAAAAGGCATTACTGCTGTAGACGGTCCTTCATGGCATGTAGTTCCTGCGGCGTGTGACCATGTTGTGATTGATGATATGAATATTATGTCGAGGATTGTAACGGGAGACGGTATTGATATTACGAGCAGCCAGGACGTAGAGGTAAAAAATTGCTTTATCCGTTCCACAGACGACAGTATCTGCATCAAATCCCAAAGATTGTTTGAAGATCCGTCAACGGTACGTGACGTAACAAAAGTGCGTGTTCACAATAACGTGATCTGGAATGCAGAACCCGGTAATGCCATAGAGCTTGGTTATGCCCTCCAGAGCGAAATCCACGACCTAGTATTTGAGGATTGTGATATTATACACTGCCAGTATGAAGGAAACATGGGTGGTGCGGCGATTTCCATCCATCAGGCAGATGGCGGCCATGTTCATGATATACATTATAAAAATATCAGAGTAGAGCAGGCAGAACAGAAACTGTTCGATATTAAGGTTCTGCTTTGCAGATATACGGAACAGCTTGCCAAAGGAGAAATCAATGATATTTATTTTGATAATATCCAGGTGCTGAACGGAGATATCCCGGTCTCCATAATCCGGGGGTATCAGACACCAACAGAAGAAGTACGTGTCCATGATGTCCATTTTGATAACATTACTTTTATGGGGAATAAGTGTGAAACCTGGCAGGATATGCGGCTTGTTACAGAACTGGCAAATGACATTTATGTCAATGGTGTCAGAACATGCAGACAGATGAAATTCTGAGAATATCACCATATAGAGATGGTTTTATTACTTGCAGCAAGGAGGGTATTTATGGAACAAAGCAGCATGGTTTTCCAAAAAGACGGAAAAAATTATTTACAGCTGGACTGTGAAAATGCAAAAGAGCTTTCTATGAAACTGGGGGAGAAAACATATCCATTTACAAAAGATGGGAAAAAATGGATTCTGGAGCTTCCGTTCTCCACAGCAGTGAATTATGTACAGATCTGCGTGGACGGACAGGAGGTTCTGCTTCCTGAACTGCCCATCGGGCATGGATACTGCCATTTATATAATTATATTGAACTGCCGGATGGAAATGAGCTGACGGAAATACGGGATATTCCACATGGAACACTGGTACACGAATTTTATATGTCAGATATTTCCAATAACTGGGAACGGTTTATTGTTTATCTTCCGCCATGTGTACCGTCTGCGGGGCTTCCTGTCCTGTATCTGCAGCATGGATTCGGTGAGAGTGAGATTTCCTGGACAACAACAGGGAAAGCAAATATCATACTTGATAATTTGATTGAAATGGGAAAAATAAAACCATTTGCCATTGTCATGTGCGATGGCATGGTAAAAGAAAAGTTTGGTTTAGAAGAGAGATTAAACCATGTTCTGCTGGAACGGATGCTGGTAGAAGAGATTATTCCGATGGTAGAAAAAAAGTATCAGTTTGGTGGATGCAAGGAGAAACGTGGTATGGCAGGATTGTCCATGGGTTCTGTACAGACAACAAGAACTGTATGCGATCACCCAGATCTGTTTAGCGAAGTCGGAATCTTCTCCGGTTTTTTAAGGGATTTTATCGAAGGAAACCCGGATAGGGATGTAGTTGACAGAAAGCCTTATGAGCAGACTCATTTAAAGGCAATGGATAATCCGGCGTTCAACAGCTATTTCCATACATTTTTGCGCTGTATAGGGGATAAGGACAGCTTCCTTCCAAGGTTTCTGGCAGAGGATGAAATTATCCGGGAAAAGGGTGTTCATGAAATCAGAAGGATTTATCCCGGAGAGCATGACTGGAATGTGTGGAGACATTGCTTTGCGGATTTTGCGCAGATGATTTTTCAATGAAACAGAAAAGTTTGCAGGTTATAGAAAGGTATGGTAATTATTATGTGGAATGGTAAGAAGAAAGCGGTCACTTTCAGCTATGATGACGGAGTAGAACAGGATAGACGGTTGATCGCATTGTTTAACAAATATGGAATGAAAGCAACATTTAACCAGAATAGTGGAATCCAGACAAGAGCCGATACATTTACTCAGGGAAATATCGTGGTCCACAGGATGAATCAGAAAGATATGAGGGAGCTTTACAAAGGGCATGAAATCGCATCGCATACCTTGACCCATGCCAATCTGAAGGGTCTTGACGAGGAAACTGTATACAATGAAATTTCAACAGATATCAGGAATCTTGAAGCTTTCTATGAACAGAAAATAGCAGGATTCGTGTTCCCCTTTGGCACTTATGATGAATCGGTATTCAGAATATTAAAGGAATGCGGAATACAGTATGCAAGAACTTCGGGAGATACACATGGTTTTGCTTTACAATCCGACCTGTTGAGGTTTAAGCCTAGCTTCCATCATGCAGATGCAGATATTATGAGTGGGATTGACCGCTTTTTAAATATGGATACGGATGAACCACAGTTGTTATATATCTGGGGACACAGCTATGAATTTGATGTAGATGATAATTGGGAATATATGGAGTCCATTTTGAAGAAACTGGCTTTTCATGATGATATCTTTTACGGAACCAATTCTCAGGTATTGCTTTAAAAAATAAAAAATCTCCATTGGTTTTGTCAGCCAATGGAGATTTTTTTAGTTCTGTCTGTCTTTTATTTCTGTGTACTCTTTCTCAATGCCAGAAATTAATGTTTTCATTGTATACTCCAGGATTTCGTTACCGAATGCTGCAGAAGAATCTCTGACAGGGTGCCGTCCTGCGATTCCAATAAGATTACTCTCATCTTCTTTTACCTGTCCAAAGTCAACCAGATTCGGGCGCACAGCCATAACGATAGAAGTCTCATTTGCTCCGGACAAACAGTTCTTTTGACTGGATTCCATCGGCTCCAAGAGGCATATGCGGACCATGCCATTCTAATGTACCAAGAGGCAGATATGCGACCGGCATTTCCGGTGACTGCATATGGCAGACTTTGATATTTAAATGTTCTTTTATATACGCTTCCTCTTCCTGTGAAATCAGAAAAAGGCTAAAGCAGACCTCTAGCCCTCTGATTTCCAGTTCTTTTAATACCTCCAGTATTTCCTCAAATCCTGAGTTACAATAGCGGATAATACAACCATACCCCATCTTGCATGCAAACTCATTCAGATATCGAAACAGCAACAGTTGATATTGATTGATATAGTTCGTCATTATAAAACCGAGTAGTCTGGACTTCTTACCTGCCAGATATCGTGCATGAACGCTAGGATTATAATTGTATTTTCTGATTGTATCTATTACTTTTTTCTGCAGATTTTCGCTGACTGGTTTGGAGTGGTTGATCACACGGGAGACAGTATGTTTATTGTCCAAACTCCACGAAGCGAGGCATCATGTGAATGTGAGACTTGACATTGACGAGATGGATTTAACGGCGGATGAGAGCAGTGCGGTTATTATGAGTGTAAAGAGTGTGGAAGCAGGTTTCTGGATTTAAAAATTGCACCAACATTGGTATGTCCATACTGTGGAGAAGAGGCAGATATGCAGAAGCTTGTAAATAGCCTTGTGGCAGGATAATACTAATAAATCTCAAGCTTCTGATCAACCAGTGATTCACCTTCATATACAAGCTTAAGAGTGAAGAAATTTTCTTCATTTTCAAGCAGGAGCTTTAAGAAGATAGCATCGCCTTCCCAGGTAGGAAGTGTGGGCACGATAGTTTTATCCACCCATTTGAGGTCACCTTCGTTGCATGTGATAAGCTTGCCGGAAAATTCATCAGCGGTGAAAAGACACATCAATTCAGGCTCCTGTTTATCACTTATAAAAGTTATGAGTGCGCGGAAACGGTATGATGTGAGTGTGAGCCCTGTTTCCTCTTTGACTTCGCGGAGCAAGCATTCTTCGGGTGATTCACCATTCTCGGCGTGACCGCCAACACCAATCCATTTTCCTTCATTTATATCATTTTCTTTCTTAATACGATGAAGCATGAGATATTGTCCATCGTGTTCTATGTAGCATAGAGTAGTTATTTTCATGATGTACCTCCGTCAGATGATTATAACATAAAATGTGCGGGGGAAGACAGGAAAAATATCTATCTGCATAGCAGCCTAAATTTTTCGTTAAAATTTATAATAAGCTTATTTATTCCCGAATAAATTGCAGACACCCCCTGTAAAGTAGTATAATAACAACAATTAATACAGCTAATTGCACAAACAGGAATTGGCAATAAGCATGAAAAGAGGTTTACACTATGGACGTTAGAAAAATGAGAAACGAATTACTAGGAAAGCGCCTTGTGGCTGCGCTTGAGTCGCGCAACATGGAGGCATATTATGTAGAGACAAAGGAGGATGCTGTTAAGAAGGCACTGGAGCTGATTCCAAAGGGAAGCTCAATCAATATGGGCGGTGCCACATCGGTGAAGGAGTGTGGTCTGTATGAGGCACTCTCAAACGGAGAATATCAGTTTTATGACAGGGACAAGGTGTCTACGCAGGAGGAGAAGCAGGAGATAGCGTTAAAGGCATTTACATCGGATTATTTCCTTGGAAGTGTCAATGCTATGAGCGAGGATGGCGTATTTATCAATATTGACGGAAATGCAAACCGTGTGGCTGCATATGCTTATGGACCGAAGCATGTGCTTCTTATAGTAGGCATGAACAAGGTCGTAAAGACTGAGGCAGACGCTATGAGCCGTGCGAGAAATGAGGCTGCGCCAATAAACGCACAGCGCTTTGGCATCGACACACCATGCTCTAAGAACGGCACCTGCTTTGACTGCAAGAGTCCGCAGTGTATCTGCTGTCAGATTCTGACCACACGCTTCTCAAGAGTGAAGGGACGTTTCCAGATTATTCTTGTGGATGAGAATCTGGGCTTTTAATATTTAATGCGCTTGTGGATCGTAACTGTGAATGTACTGAACAGTTACGAAATAGTCAGAAATTCCGGATATTTTTATGCATTATACGGAAACGAAACATACGGTCAGGAAATACACGGACAGGAAACATACGGATAAGAAACATACGAAAAGGAAGCATACGAAATGGGATATTTAATTAGTGAGACAACAAAAGAGGAACGCGAGGCAATTGTGGCTGAGTCGCTTGGCAATATCGAGGCTACCTGCGATGGCTGCATGTCGGGGCTTGCCGAGATGTATCAGGACTATATCGACGGAAAGAAGGAGCTTCGTGAGATAAATATGGAGTTCAATGCCAGGTATGTGCACGGAGAGGATATGCCGGGGCGAAGCGGCTGTGGATATAAGTAATGTGAAGCGGCTTGGGATAATTACCGAAGCTTAATGATATCAGGGAGACGTAGATGATTTCATGCAGGGATGTTAACAATTTACAAATGGACGGAATGGAGCTTGTGGCGGGAGCAGCAGGGCTCGACCGGATTGTGTCATGGACGTATCTGGTGCAGACAAAGCCTTATAAGGATCATATGAATCCGGGCAACTTTGCGCTGCTTGTGGTAGATTACAAGAGATTTTCCATGGACGAGGCATATGATGCCATGGTTGAGCTGAATGAGCTGGGGATATCGGGCTTTGCGATTTCGGTTGTGGAGGACAGGGAAGAGGCACCACAGAGGATGAAGGACAAGGCTGATGAACTCAAGCTGCCGTTGTTTTATATCCGGTGGGAGGGAGCTACTTTTGTAGATATTGCGCAGAGCGTCGGAGAGCTGCTTTTAGAGACCAGTGTGGATAATAAAAGGACCGGGGACTACCTGTACAATCTGCTTTTTGGATATGAGGTAAATGATAAGTATATCGAGAAGATTTCTGCACAGCTTGGTCTGACCTTTGACCGGCCGTACAGAGTGGGAATCATCGTGATAGACCGCAAATACGGAGTGAATCTGGAGCAGGACGAGCACACATATACATACTATACCGACTGCCTGAACCGCGAGGTTATCCATATGAAGAAAAAGCCTATGTATATGAGGTTTTTAAACAAATTTGTGCTTCTTTTTGAGGAGACAAAGGATATGGAGACAGAGCATCAGATTGAAAGGATACTTGGGGACTTAGACAGTCGCGCACCATTTGCAGGGCTCATTCACAGCACATGCATACTCGGTGCTGCATACAGGAAGCCTGCGGATTTTGGCAAGAGCTATCAGGAGGCGAAAAATCTCATCCCCAAAAAGGATATTTTACCCAATCCGACCAACAAGAAGGTAATCAGTGCCAGCTCCATGGGCATATACAAGTATATGTTCAACAGTGGCAATCAGCAGGAAATCATGGATTATTGCAACGAGAAGCTAAAGCGGCTTGAGATGTATGACAATGCAAACGGCTCGTTTCTCATAGATACGCTGCTCAATTATTATATGTGTGGCTTTAATGTCGGAAAAACGGCACAGATGATGTACGTTCATCGTAATTCCCTGCAATACCGTCTGAAAAAGATAGAGGAAATACTGGAAATCAGCCTTGATGACTCGATGGAATATCTGGATTTAGTTAATTGTATTCTTGTAAAAAGGCTTATGTTTAATTAGTTACTGTAAAAATGCACAAACAAATTGTGCAAAATTAACATTGCAAAGCTGCTTCATTGAGTTTATTATACGAACTAAGCAAAGGCGCTGGAGAAAAACTCCGGCGCCTTTTCGTATTTCAATAATCAAGGAGGTAAAGATTATGATGAAGAGAAGTAAGAGATTTGCAGCATTGATATTGACAGGTGTAATGGCAGCGACAACATTGTTTGGATGTGGTTCGTCATCAGGAGAAGCCGCTTCAGATAGCTCAGCGGCAGACAGCTCATCAAAGAAGGTTTTAAAGGTTGGTATGGAATGTGCATATGCTCCATTCAACTGGACACAGGATACAGATACCACACCGGACGGCAGTAAGGCAGTCAAGATAGCAGGCTCTGATTACTATGCATACGGCTATGATGTAGCAGTGGCACAGAAGCTTGCAGACCAGATGGGAATGGACCTTGAGGTACATAAGGTTGAGTGGTCATCAATCGGTATCTCACTCGATGCAGGAGATTATGACTGTATCATCGCCGGTATGGGCAAGACAAAGGAAAGAGAAGCGTCATACGCATTCACAGAGCCTTATTACTATAGAAACAACTGTATTGTTGTTAAGAAGGGCGGCAAGTATTCAAATGTAAAGGGTCTTTCAGATCTCGCAGATACAGGCTGCAAAGTAACGACACAGCTTGGAACAGGCTGGATTCCGCTTTTAGACCAGATAAAGGGTGCTGAGCAGTCAGGAAACTTTGAGACTACATCAGAGTGCTTCCTCGCAATATCAAACGGCAGCGCAGATGTATGTGTAATCGATGTTCCGACAGCAGAGTCAGCAGCACTGACAAATGATGATTTACAGATTATCGAGCTGGATGAGAATGATACATTCACAGGTGATGATGAAATGGTAAATGTATGTATCGCAACAAGAAAGGATGATACAGCACTCAGAGATAAAATCCAGGATGCCATGAATGCAATCGGCTGGAATGACAAGGCAAAGATGGATGAGCTGATGGATCAGGTTCTGACACAGCAGCCGGCAGCCAACTAGTTGTTAGAGATTTATCTGATTCACGAAAAGATGAAAGACTGTGGGATGATGTTATATCGCATCATCCCACAATAGTCTGATAAACCGGCGTAAGCTGGGGATTAGAGAGATAAAAGTGAGGTAGCAGTATGATGATAAGTAATCCAAGTAATTCGTTAGAATGGATGGTATTTCTGGCACAGAAATATTCAAGCATGTTTATCAAAGGAACCTGGCTTACGCTGTACATATCGGTAGTTGGTACGTTGCTTGGCTTCGTATTGGGATATATCGTAGGCATAGTAAATGATGTAAAGCTTAACGATGGCGACAACATCGTAAAAAAGGTCCTTATCCGTATAGTAAAGGTAATATTTACAGTTTATGTTGAAGTATTCAGGGACACACCAATGATAGTTCAGGCGATGATCGTGTACTATGGAATACGCCAGATGGGCTATGAAAACCTGACACCTGTATTTGCAGGTATTCTCGTAACTGTATTAAATACAGGTGCCTACATGGGAGAGACAGTCAGAGCAGGAATCGGATCAATAGATATGGGACAGCGCGAGGGCGCATGGGCCATGGGAATGTCACCGTTTAAGACAATGCTCTATGTAGTTTTGCCGCAGGCATTCAAGAATATCATTCCTGAGATGGCAAATACATTCCTTTTAAATCTGAAGATGACATCAGTGCTCAATGTTATCGCTGTGCAGGAGCTTTTCATGGCTGCCAAGACAGTCGGTGGAAACTACTACAAGTACTTTGAGTCATATCTGGTTATCGCAGTAATTTACTTTGTACTTTGCTTTGTATTTGATAAGCTCTTCAAGCTGATTGAAAAGAAGCTGCAGGGCAAGATGGACTATGCACTCGCAGTTGAGTACATGGACAATGAATAGGAGGCACAATATGAGTGAGACAGTAATTTCAATTAAGGATTTAAGCAAATCATTTGGTGATCATGAGGTACTTAGAAAGATTGATATTGATGTGCATTCCGGCGAGGTCATCTGTATTGTGGGCTCCTCAGGTTCGGGAAAATCAACACTGCTTAGGTGTATCAACAAGCTTGAGAAACAGACCTCAGGAAAGATTTTATATCACGATAAAGAGGTCAGAAATGTACAAAAGGATATCAATGATTACCGTTCAAAGGTGGGAATGGTGTTCCAGTCCTTCAATTTGTTCAACAATATGACAGTGCTCCAGAACTGTATGCTTTGTACAAGAAGGGTGCTTCATCTGCCAAAGCAGGAGGCCTTTGACAGGGCAATCACGCATCTGAAGGCAGTCGGCATGGCTCCTTATATCAATGCAAAGCCATCGCAGCTATCAGGAGGACAGAAGCAGCGAGTTGCCATTGCCAGGTCGCTTTGCATGAACCCGGAGGTGCTTTTATTTGATGAGCCTACATCGGCGCTTGACCCTGAGATGGTCGGAGAGGTGCTAAATGTCATGAAGGACCTCGCGAGGACAGGACTTACGATGATAATCGTCACACATGAGATGGCATTTGCCAGAGATGTTTCTACAAGAACTATTTTCATGGACTCAGGATATGTGGCAGAGGATGCAGCACCGTCAGAGCTGTTTACAAATCCTAAGAATCCAAGAACAAGAGAATTCTTAAGCAGATATCTGGCTGGCTAGATATGGTTGGCATTCAGAAGGAGGAAATGATAAATGGATAATTTTGTAGTAACCTTTGCCAGAGGATTTGGAACAGGCGGAAAAGCAATAGCATCACAGCTGGCAAAAGAGCTTGGAATACACTGTTATGAGAACCGTATTCTGACTCTTGCAAGCCAGCTGAGCGGACTTGACGAGAATGTGTTTCAGGAGGTAAATGAGAAGCTGCGTGAAGAGGGCGGATTTACGAGCTTTTTGCGAGGTCTTCCAAGAGCAAAGGGATATATATCAAGAAATGAGAAGTTCAAATCAGATGACAGGCTCTTTGAGTATCAGAGCCAGATTATCAACGAGCTTGCAGACAAGGAATCCTGCGTCATAGTAGGAAAATGCGCCGACTATGTATTAAAGAACCGCCCAAATGTGGTGAGCATATACATTGAGGCACCGCGTGCATTTTGTGTGGAGCGTACCATAGCCAATATGGGTGTGACACCGGAGGTGGCTAATGCCACGATTGAGAGAACAGATAAGTTCAGGGCAGATTATTACAAGTACTATACACACGGAAACTACTGGACCAATCCGGTGAACTACGACCTGACACTAAACAGTGAGCGTGTCGGTGTGGAAAACTGTGTGAAGACGATAGAGCAGTATCTGATCATAAAGGGCTTTATCAAGGCTGATATGATTAAGCCGGTGGGAGAACTCATATAAAAAGTATATAACAAAAAATTGCAGCTCGTGTATTGAGCTGCAAATTTTTTTATTATATGAAATGAGGGTCAAAAGGTATTTTGCCCCCTCATTTATGATTAATCAGATTACTACATGCTACGCATTCCCGTAATCTGACTACACCTCGAAATCCGCTAATTTCCTGCGTTCCCGCAGCAAATTGCTACTTTCTCGGTGTAGTGCGGGTCACTAAGGTATACATCGAATTGCATGCAAGCATGCATCGATGATACCTTTTGACCCTTTAATCATTATATAGATATGTCTATCCAAGCAAAGCCTTATCAGAAGCAAATTCCTCGCCGGAAACCTCCTCAAACTTCATGAGCAGATCCTCCACAGTGAGGTTTTTCTTTTCCTCGCCTGAGATATTAAGGACAACCTGTCCGTTATTCATCATGATGAGTCTGTTGCCGTGAGCGATGGCATCACGCATGTTGTGTGTGACCATCATGGCTGTCAGGCTGTTCTCCTTGATGATTTTGTCTGTGAGAGCGAGCACCTTTGAGGCTGTCTTTGGGTCGAGAGCTGCGGTGTGCTCATCCAAAAGCAGCACCTTCGGCTTCTGGAGTGAAGCCATGAGCAGTGTAACAGCCTGACGCTGTCCACCTGAGAGCAGACCAACCTTTGAGGTCATTCGATCCTCGAGTCCCAGGTCAAGCTCCTTTAAAAGCTCGTGGAAACGCTCCTTTTCAGCCTTTGTGATGCCCCAGCCAAGACCACGGCGCTTTCCGCGGCGCGCTGCAAGTGCGAGGTTTTCATCAATCTGCATGGTTGCGGTAGTTCCTGTCATTGGATCCTGGAACACACGTCCCAGAAATGATGCACGCTTGAACTCAGGAAGTCCTGTGACATCCACTCCATCGATGAGAATTGAACCATCGTCTACAGGCCATGTGCCTGCAACGGCATTGAGCATGGTCGATTTTCCGGCACCGTTTCCACCGATAACAGTGACGAAATCGCCCTCCTCAAGCTTTAGGTTTACACCATTAAGGGCATGCTTTTCATTGATTGTGCCCGGATTGAAGGTTTTATGTACGTTTCTAATCTCTAGCATTTATTTGCCCTCCTTTGTGTTAAGTGCTGCGGCAGAGCGCTTGCCGGCCTTTTTGAAGGAGGCCTTGCTCTTGCCCTTCAGGTAAGGCACTGCAAGGAAAATTGCCACGATGATTGCAGTGAAGAGCTTTAAGTCATCACTTGGCATCTGCAGCCACAGAACAATTCCGATTACAATGTAGTAAACAATTCCACCAAATATGACAAAGATAAGTTTTCCCATGAAATTCATGTGCTTTCCGAGGATTGCATCGCCGAGCACCTCACCGATGATAACTGCGGCAAGACCGATGACGATTCCACCACGGCCCATGTTTACATCGGAAAAGCCTGAGTACTGTGAAAGCAGGCCGCCTGAAAGCGCTACAATTGCATTTGAAAGCGCAAGACCGATGAGCTTCATGTTGTCGATGTTGATACCTTGAGCCTTGCTCATTGCAGGGTTGCAGCCTGTGGCACGGATAGCAGAGCCCTGCTCTGTTCCGAAATACCAGTAAAGCACCGCGATAATTACAATCGAGAAAATCACACCGACAATTATCGCATGTGTCAGATTACGTGATGAAAGCACCAGATTATATTTATCTGCGCTAAGTGCCTGGTTTGCGTGGCGCTGCATGATATTTAAGTTGATAGAGTAGAGCGCTATCTGTGTAAGGATTCCTGCCAGAATCGGAGGAATGCCGAGCTTTGTATGTAAGAGACCAGTGCAGAGTCCTGCGAGCAGACCGGCAATACATGCGCAAAGCAGTGAAACCCAGATATTGTAGCCGTTAATCGTCATCATAACGGTTACGGCACCACCTGTTGCAAATGAGCCATCAACCGTCAGATCTGCGAAGTCCAGCAGTCTGAAGGTGATGTAAACACCGAGTGCCATGATGCCCCATATCAGACCCTGGGCTATATTGCCCGGAAGGGCATTGGTGAATGCAACCGGATTTAAGGTTGCAAAATAATTCATTAGAATCATTTTATTAAATACCTCCATAGTGCAGCTGTTTATTCAGCTGAGATTTCCTCATAGCCGTCCGGAACTGTAATTCCAAGCTCCTTGGCGCGGTCCGGAAGGTACTCCTTAGTGAACTTAGGAGCGCTCTTAACCTCCATAGTTTTGATGTCTGTACCATTTACAAGAATATCGTAAGCCATCTCACCTGTTGTGTATCCAAGGTCATAGTAGCTGATAGAAAGTGTTGCCACACCACAGCCCTTAGCGATTCCTTCCTCGCCAGCGAAGATAGGTTTCTTAGCCTGTGAAGCTACATTGTTGATAGCCTCTGTACATGAAGCAGCAGTGTTGTCAGTTGGGATGTAGATTGCATCAGATGCATCACATGCGCTCTGTGTTACTGCAGCAACATCATTTGAATCAGAGAAGGTGTACTCTTTTACAGTGTATCCCTCGTCCTCAAGGTATTTGGTAATAGTTGTTGACTGGTAGATACTGTTTGGCTCAGATGAGCAGTAGATGATACCGATGTTCTTTGCATCCGGGAAGAGCTCCTTGATGCATTTAGCCTGCTCATCGAGTGGAGCGAGGTCTGTAGTACCTGAAATATTCTTTCCTGTAGTGCCTGACCAGTCTGACATATCAAGAGCTGTAGCGTAGTCTGTGATAGATGTTCCGAGAATCGGAATAGAGTCTGTGGCTGCTGAAGCGGCCTGAAGAGCTGCTGTGGCATTTCCAAGGATAAGGTCGTAGTCGTTGGTGACGAACTTGGTGCAGATTGTAGAGCATGTAGAAGCATCTCCTGCGGCATTCTGCTCGTCAAATGAGACATCGTCTCTGAGCTTGTCCTTTAATGCGTCCTTAAAGCCCTTTGTAGCGGCATCGAGAGCCTCGTGCTGTACGAGCTGGCAGATACCTACCTGATATTTGGCATCTGAGTTCTTGCCTGACTGTGTGCCACCGTTTGCTGAACCGGAATCTCCGCATCCGGCAAGTCCAAGAACCATTGTTCCGGCAAGAACAAGTGAAGCTAAAATTTTAGATCTCTTTTTCATGATAATTCCTCCTTTTGTCAGCGCTTTAAAGCGTTGATGTATCAATTAGATAAATTATATTAACTTATTAATGAGAAGTCAAGGGATGATGAGGAAAAAGTAGCAATTTGCTGCGGAAACGCAGGAAATTAGCGGATTTCGAGGTGTAGTCAGATTACGGGAATGCGTAGCATGTAGTAATCTGATTAATCATAAATGAGGGGCAAAATACCTTTTGACCCTCATATCATAAAATGATAAAGGAAGAAAACACTTTAATTAATATAGCGATATGTGATGATGATTTAGTTTTGTGTTAAAAATAGAAGCAGTGCTTTTGCAGATATAAAAAAAAGCAGATGATAAAAATGAATTCGCTGGGTTAGGGGAGCTGTTTTAGTGATTTCAGCGGTTTCAGCTACCTTTTTTGGAGATTTTTCCGGCTGTTTCGCTGTGGTTAGGGAGCTGTTTTGAGGATTTCAGCAGTTTCAGCTACTTTTTTCCAGAATTTTTCCAGCTTTTGGGCTGGATTGGAGAGCGGTTTTAGAAGTTTTATGGATTACAGCTACCCAGGGCTTGCCTGCTATCAACCTATGGCTATTGTACACTATGCTAATTTAGTGTGGGGAATATTATGCTAAAGAATAAAAATGATGGTTCATACTGGATTTGCGGAGAGGGTGTTGGCACAGAACAAAAAACGGTTTCGGGAGAAACGGAGTATACAGTTACATGTAGCAGTAAATTTGTGCCATATGAATTTCCTGCAAATGTATTTTCAAAATAAAATATGGCTGAAAGTAAAAATCCCCGGTAGTAACTACCGGGGATTCTCTGTCTATTCAGCTACAACCTTGGCAAATTTCTTTTTACCACGTCTGATAATGAGACCCTCGCCCTTGAAATCGTCGAGAGTGTATTTTGTAGAGATATCAGTTACCTTCTCATCTGCAACGGAAACACCGCCCTGCTGGATATTTCTGCGGCCGTCTCCTCTTGAATCGCAAAGTCCTGCCTTTACGAGAACAGAGATGATATCAAGCTCTCCGTCAGGGAAGTCCTCAGCTGTAACGGTAACTGTAGGCATATTTGCGTTGTTGGCTCCGCCTGCGAAAAGAGCATGGCTTGCCTCTTTAGCCTTTGCGGCTTCCTCCTCACCGTGAACAAGCTTTGTAAGCTCGAATGCCAGAATTTCCTTAGCTTCATTGAGCTGTGCGCCCTCCCAGCTTTCCATCTTGTCAATCTCTTCGAGAGGAAGGAAGGTGAGCATTCTGATACATTTAAGAACATCGGCATCAGAAACGTTTCTCCAGTACTGGAAGAACTCGAAAGGTGTTGTCTTGTTAGGATCAAGCCATACTGCACCTGACTGTGTCTTGCCCATTTTCTTGCCCTCAGAGTTTAGGAGCAGGTTGATTGTCATAGCGTATGCGTCTTTTCCAAGCTTACGTCTGATAAGCTCTGTTCCACCGAGCATGTTGCTCCACTGGTCGTCTCCACCGAACTCCATGTTGCAGCCGTATTTCTGGAAAAGTGTGTAGAAATCGTAGCTCTGCATGATCATGTAGTTAAACTCAAGGAAGGAAAGACCTTTTTCCATACGCTGCTTGTAGCACTCAGCTGTAAGCATACGGTTTACTGAGAAATGAGCACCAACCTCGCGGAGCACATCCACGTAGTTTAAGTCCATCAGCCAGTCAGCGTTGTTTACCATGATAGCTTTTCCCTCGCCAAAGTCGATGAAGCGGCTCATCTGTTTCTTGAAGCACTCTACGTTGTGGTTGATAGTCTCTGTTGTCATCATCTGGCGCATATCTGTACGTCCTGATGGATCACCAATCTGTGCAGTACCTCCACCGATAAGCACGATAGGCTTGTTTCCTGCCATCTGAAGTCTCTTCATAAGGCAAAGCGCCATGAAATGTCCAACGTGAAGGCTGTCTGCTGTAGGATCAAAGCCAATGTAGAAGGTAGCCTTTCCGTTGTTTATAAGCTCTTTGATTTCTTTTTCGTCTGTTACCTGCGCGATAAGGCCGCGGGCAACTAATTCGTCATAAATTGTCATGATTTTCCTCCTGATAAGATGAATCTGTATTCTGAAAAATAAAATATCCCCCTCATCCATTTAAGGACGAGGGGGATTTCTCGCGTTACCACCTTAATTTGCATCCTGCTCGCACAGGAATGCCTCCGTGAGTTGTCACACATTATTCGACATATATTATATAGTGAAAATAGCCGATTCTGCTAACACTCCGGCACTATAACGTGTGCCAATACGTTGCGGCTTATTAATCGAACCGGCGATATTTAACCATCCGGTATGACGTTCGGTGCAAAGCTCCGGGATGTATTCCAGATCTGTTTCCTTGCGCCTCTCACCTGCCGGCAGCTCTCTGTAAGTATTGCAGAAATGTACTTGTTCCCATCAAAGCCTGTTGAAATGTAATTGTGCTTCAATTGACGATATTATAGCTGTTTAAGAAGGGGTTTGTCAAGGGTGCAAAAAGCGGTGTATGAAAAGTATGAAAAGCTTTTTAATTATTGCACTCTGACCTGTGGTGATGTATACTTTGAATAACAAACAAACTTTGGTTATGAAAGGAAGAAAAAATGAGCATATATTATATTATTATGAGTATGATTGACGGCTTTGAGGCGTTTATCAATCTTGCAGTTATGGTACTGACAATTATTGCATCATGGATTATGTATGCAAAGGCAGGAGAGCACGGCTGGGCGGCCATTGTACCGTTTTACAGCTCATATGTAAAATTCAGGATTGCAGGGAAACAGAAGCTGTTCTGGGGATATCTTGTGGCAAGTATCGCAAGTATAGCAGGATGTATTTTATTGATGTATGAGATTATTGCCTCAGGACTTTACGTTATGACATCCAGTTATATGGGGTCGTATTATGATTCTACCTATGGATATGCCGGAAACCGCATCGGGGCTCACATGGGCATGCTGATATTTGCAGTTATTCTGATTATTGGAGCAATGATTGCGGCATTGGTTATGAATATCCTCTGCTGTGTCGGACTGGCACATGCGTTTGGCAAGGGAGCAGGATTTGCCTGCGGACTTATATTCCTCAATGTGATTTTTATCTGTATTATTGCCTTCAACAAAAACATTGTTTATGTGGGAGATGGATATAATAGTAATAATAACTACTATAATCCATACGGTTCAAACGGATACGGTCAGCAGTATGGTCAGAACATGTACGGAAACGGAGCAAACCAGCAGTACGGTCAGAACATGTACGGAAACGGAGCAAATCAGCAGTACGGCCATAACATGTACGGAAATGGAGCAAACCAGCAGTACGGCCAGAACATGTACGGAAATGGGGCAAACCAGCAGTACGGTCAGAACATGTACGGAAACGGAGCAAACCAGCAGTATGGTCAGAATCCGTATGGCACAGCACAGGGCGGGGATGCTCAAAATTCCTACGGTACATCACAACAGCAGTCATGGAATGATGAGTATAACAACAAAGATTACGAATAAATAATAAGAATAAAGCGCATGAATAAAAGCTATAAATAAATGTTATAGTACAAATTTGTATCATTCTCTTGACATATAGTGTCAGAGGATTATAATACAAAGCAAGATTTAAATAAATATGTTCACCAAAATTCGTTGATGAGAACAAGGTCCGATTTGTATTTATTTTCAGAGAGCCTGTGGGCGGTGCGAACAGGCAATGATCAGATTGGAATATCCTCTCTAAGAAGCAGGCTGAAAGCATTAAGTGTGTCTGTAAACCTCGCCGGTGTCCACCGTTATATGGAAAGCATATGCTGGTATGCAGAGTGTCACAGTAATACACTGTGGAATCAGGGTGGTAACGCGGATTATTTCGTCCCTTTTCAGATTATGTCAATCTGGAAAGGGATTTTTTAATTCCATAAAAGAGTTTTAGTGAGCAGAAAAATGTTAAGGAGGCTTACAATGAAAGCATTACAAAAAGTAAGTAAATTTTTATCAGACTACACATCGATAGTTGTCATAGCAATCGCCGTAGTCACATTTCTGGTTCCGAATCTGATGGCCTGGGTAAATCAGATGCTGTTTGTGGATCCGGTATCCAACAAGTTCACATGTCAGTCAATCATTATAGGAATCATCATGTTTAGTATGGGACTTACACTTACGACACAGGATTTCAAGATACTCGCACAGAGACCATTTGATATATGTGTAGGTGCAATCGCACAGTATCTTATCATGCCGTTTCTCGCATTTGGTATCTCAAAGGCATTGAATCTGCCTGACGGAATCGCACTTGGACTTATCCTCGTAGGCTGCTGTCCTGGTGGTGTTTCTTCAAACATTATGTCATACCTCTGCGGTGGTGATGTGGCATTCTCAGTTGGAATGACAACAGTTTCCACATTGCTCTCACCATTTATGACACCGCTTCTGGTATCATTTCTTGCAAGCGGAACACATATCTCAATCAAGGCGCTTCCGATGTTTGTGTCAATCATTGAGACTGTAATCTTTCCTGTAGCGGTTGGATTTTTACTCAACTACCTGCTTGGAAAGAAAAAGGCATTTGCCGAGGCTCAGAAGGTCATGCCGGGTATTGCGGTGCTTGGCCTGGCATTCGTTGTAGGTGGTGTTGTATCATCACAGGGCTCAAAGTTCTTTACATCAGGAGTAGTAATTTTTGCGGCAGTTCTGTTACATAACGGACTTGGATATCTGCTCGGATACGGTGCAGGAAAGCTGGTAGGCATGAACACAGCCAAGAAGAGAACCATCTCTATCGAGGTTGGTATGCAGAATGCAGGTCTTGCCACAAACCTTGCCACCACTACAGCACAGTTTGCTTCAACACCTGAATCAGCCATCATCTGTGCAGTGTCATGTACATGGCATTCAATCTCAGGCACACTGCTTGCCGGAGCCTTTGCATTAAAGGACAAAATGGCTGCTAAAAAGGCAGAAGAAGCCGCTGAGACAAAGACAGCATAAAGAGAATGAATACCTATTATAACCGATTGGTAAATTAAACAAAAATTATAGAAATAAAAAATAAATTATGTATAAAATATTTATTGAAATTTGCTAAAAAAAGAGTAAACATAATATATAAATAAAATTAAGATAAACAAAAGAAAGAGGTAATAATATGAGTGGAATCTTAATGATGGTAATAGCCATTGTTGTGCTCGGTGGAGCATACTTATTATATGGCCGTTATCTGCAAAACAAATGGGGCATTGATCCAAATGCCAAGACTCCTGCCTACGAGATGGAGGACGGAGTAGACTATGTACCGGCCGATACCAATGTAGTATTCGGACATCAGTTTGCATCTATAGCAGGTGCAGGCCCAATCAACGGACCAATTCAGGCAGCTATTTTCGGATGGCTTCCGGTTCTGCTTTGGATATTAATTGGTGGTGTATTCTTTGGAGCTGTTCAGGATTTTGCATCTATGTACGCTTCAGTTAAGAACAAGGGTCGTACAATCGGTTACATCATCGAGGAGTACATCGGTAAATTAGGAAAGAAATTATTCCTGTTATTCTGCTGGCTGTTCTGTATACTTGTTGTTGCAGCCTTCGCTGATGTCGTAGCCGGAACCTTCAATGGCTTTGCTGCTGATAAAGCAGGTGAGGTTACAAAGGTTGTAGCCAACGGAGCAGTTGCAACTACATCAATGCTTTTCATCATAGAGGCAGTTGCACTTGGTTTCTTCCTTAAATATTCTAAGTTCAACAAATGGATTAACACACTTGTTGCAATCGTATTACTTATAGTAGCTATAGCACTGGGACTCAATTTCCCAATGTATTTAAACCTTAGCGTATGGCACATAATTATATTTGCATATATACTTATAGCCAGTGTTACACCTGTATGGGCACTGCTTCAGCCACGTGATTACCTTAACAGCTACCTGTTAATCTTCATGATCGTAGGTGCGGTAATCGGTGTATTTGTTGCAAATCCTGCTTGTAACCTTGATGCTTTCACAGCATTTGCAATCCCTGATGCAAACGGAAACCCACAGTATCTGTTCCCAATCTTATTCGTAACAATCGCCTGTGGTGCAGTTTCAGGTTTCCATTCACTTGTATCATCAGGTACTGCTTCTAAGCAGATTAAGAATGAGAAGAACATGCTTCCTGTTTCATTCGGTGCCATGCTTATGGAGAGTATGCTTGCAATCCTTGCACTTATCGCAGTAGCATCATTCGGTAAGGGAGAGGCAGCAGCTCAGGGACTTACAACACAGCCACAGATTTTCGCAGGAGCTATCGCAAACTTCCTGTCAGTACTCGGTTTACCACACTCACTTGTGTTCACACTGATTAACCTTGCTGTATCAGCCTTCGCTCTGACATCACTTGATTCAGTAGCCAGAGTCGGACGTCTGTCATTCCAGGAGTTCTGGCTTGATTCAGACACAGATGATGACAATATGAGTCCATTTGTCAAGCTGATGACAAACAAATACTTTGCAACAATCATCACACTGGTACTTGCATTCCTGCTTACAAAGGTAGGCTATGCAGAGATATGGCCACTGTTTGGTTCAGCTAACCAGCTCTTATCAGTACTTGCACTTGTTGCCTGCGCAGTATTCTTAAAGAAGACAAAGCGTCAGGGCTGCATGCTCTGGATTCCAATGGTATTCATGATGGCAGTTACATTTACTGCACTTGGCATGACAATCTACAAGCTTACAAAGGCATTATTCTCTGTAGGACTTGACCTTGGAAATTCATTACAGCTTATATTCGCAGTATTACTGCTCATCCTTGGTGTACTTGTTGCAATTCAGGGTGTGAAGAAGCTCTGTGAGAAATCAGAAAGCAAGAAAGCTGCAGCTTAAAATGAGATAGAAGTTGCAATTAATAGAAATCAAAAGTCTCAGAATCCGCTTAATAAGCGAGTTCTGGGACTTTTTTATGTGAGGATGATGAATAAAAGAAGTGAAAAGGGAGCCTGATATCAGGCTCCCAATTCTCTGTCCTTTCCCATGAAAAATACTGCTAAAGATTCCGGACCAACATGGCTTCCGGTGCAGAAATCATAGGTGGTATTTATCACATCGCGCACCTTTATGCGCTTTTTAATCTGTTCAATCACATAGAGCGAATCCTCATATGCGTCAGCATGTGCCACTCCGATAATCTGATTTTCAGGGTCTGTAATGTTGTCGCATAACAGATTGACAAGCTCATTTAATACGGCTTTTCGGCCACGACATTTTCTGAACTGTACAATATATCCGTCCTTGCTGCCCCTTAGGATAGGCTTGATACTTAGCATGTTGCCAACCAAAGCGGTGGTTCCGCTTAATCTGCCGGTTCTTGCAATATACTTTAAATTGCCCACGGTAAACACACCGTTTAATCTGGCAGGATAGGTCTCTATAGTGTCAGCCACCTCATCAAAGCTCATGCCCTTCTCACGCATTTCGCTGGCGTATATTGCGAGAAGTCCCTGTCCGAGGGAAGCATTTAATGAATCCACCAGGCGTATTTTTCTGCCGTTACTGCAATCATCAAGGACAGCATCGGCTGCGACACGGGCTGAGTTGTAGTTGCCACTTATGTTTTTACTGAGGGAGAAATACAGGATATCCTTGTCAGCCTCAATGATTTCCCTAAAAGTATCCTCAAAGATTCCGCTGCTGATAAGTCCGGTCTTTACCTCGGCACCTTCTCTTATGGCGTCATAGTATTCCTTACCCTTTGCCCGCTCCTGTTCCGGTGTGAGGTCAGGCTCAAAGCAGGTCATTTCCTTTCCGTTGACAAGGTTTACAAATGATAGCACCTTGATTTTATATTTTTTACATAGCTCTGCAGGAATGTTTGCCGCAGAGTCAACAATTATTTCAAACATATTTACCCTCGTATTTCTATAATAATGATATGATGGTCAAAAGGTATTTTGCCCCTTTAATCATAATAATTGGTTAACTGTAGTTATGCATCACATATCTTGCAATTATATGCCATTAATATATGTGGTTGCAAAGGATAGTATATGTAGTTTTTGATACTATGTCAATGACTTTTGCCATGTTTAGTAAAAATTTAGAATATTTAGATAGAGTTATCAGGGATGTAGTGTTATAGTAGAAATAATAGATATATAGATTCAATGAAACAGAGGAAAAATATGAGTGATATAAAATTAGGCTGTCACGTAGGCATGGCAGGAAAAGATATGTTTCTGGCATCAGCCAGGGAAGCAGCGTCATACGGCGCGAATGTGTTTATGCTCTACACCGGGGCACCACAGAACACGAGAAGAAAGGAAATCTTTGAGCTCAACATAGACGCAGGCTGGGAATATGCACATGAGCATGGGATAAATGAGATAGTGGTCCACGCGCCATACATCATAAATCTGGCAAACACCGTAAAGCCTGAGACATACGAGCTGGCAGTGGAGTTTCTGGAAAAGGAGATAGTAAGGACCGCGGCAATGAAGAGCCGCATACTGGTGCTTCATCCGGGAAGTCATGTAAATGCCGGTGAGCAGGCTGGAATCGCACAGATTGTAAAGGGACTTAACACAGTACTCAATCAGAATGATGACGATGTGTTTATCGCACTTGAGACGATGGCAGGAAAGGGCAGTGAAATAGGCCGTTCCTTTGAGGAGCTTAAGGCAATCTATGATGGAGTGGACAGGAAAGAAAGGCTGCGTGTCTGCTTTGATACGTGCCATGTAAATGATGCAGGATACGATATTGTGAACCATTATGATGAGGTTTTTGCAGAGTTTGACAGGGTGATAGGGCTTGAGCAGATAGCGGTATTTCATGTGAATGACAGCTTAAATCCTCTCGGAGCACACAAGGACAGGCATGCAAATATAGGCAAGGGAACCATCGGCTATGACACACTGCACCGCCTGGTGCATGATGAGACCTTTGCAAATGTACCAAAGATTCTGGAAACACCATGGCTTTGTGAGGAGGGCTCTGCGAAGAAGACTATTCCTCCTTATAAAGAGGAAATTGAATGGCTTCTTAAATAAGAAAGTGGCTAAAAATGTATGGAGAGGTTTGGTATTACAGACAGTAAGATAATGGAGGCATAATAGATGAAGGAAAAAACCTACGAGGGAACTAAAAAAACACAGAATGGTTTAAAGAGAATGTTTTTTTCAGCGCTTGCGATATTATTGCAGGCAGTTTTCATGGTCTATATGTTTACAAGGCTAAATGAATATGCGGCAGCAATAAACACGACCACAAGCGTCCTGGCAATCATACTTGTGCTCGGACTGTACAATCGTGAGCAGACCGCATCCATGACTACACCATGGATTATACTGATACTGGCATTTCCGATAATGGGAGTGTCGCTTTACCTGTTAGTCGGACTAAACGGCGCACCGCGTAAGATGCGTGCACGGTTTGAAGAGGTGGATTCCATGCTTCTTCCATGTCTGCCTGAAAACGCAGACATACTATCCGATATGTATGAAAAGGTGCCACAGGCAGCCGGAATTTCAACATACCTGGCCAAAAATGCACTATATCCGGTATATCAGAACACGGATGTGACATATTATGATCAGGCGTCAAAGGGACTAGAAGCGCAGCTTAGCGATTTATCAAAGGCCAGGAAATTTATTTTCATGGAGTATCACGCCATAGAGGACAAGGAATCGTGGCACCGTATCCAGAAGGTGCTCACGGAGCGCGTGCAGGCAGGAGTCGAGGTCAGGGTGTTTTATGATGATATGGGCTCAATCTTTTTCATAGACAGGGATTTCTCGGAAAAGATGGAGAAGCTTGGCATCAAATGCAGGGTGTTCAACCCGGTTGCACCTGCCTTTAACATGTTTTTAAATAATCGTGACCATAGAAAAATCACGGTAATTGATGGAAAAATCGCATATACCGGCGGTTATAATCTGGCAAATGAGTACTTCAACGTGACACACCCATACGGAATCTGGAAGGATACGGGAATCAGGATTGAGGGAGATGCTGTCAAGTCGTTTACCATCGCATTTCTCGAGATGTGGAATGCATCAGAGCGCAAGGTGCCGCGCGAGGTGGATGTATCGCAATATCTGCTGCACTATGATTATGAGGCAAAACAGAGTGGATTTATCCAGCCATATGCAGACAGCCCCCTCGATAACGAGCAGGTGGGGGAGGATGTCTATATCAGCATGGCAAACAAGGCACAGCGTTATTGCTGGTTTATCACTCCTTACCTTATCATTACCGATGAGATGAGCCATGCGCTGACACTTGCCGCCAAGCGTGGAGTTGACGTGCGCATCATCACGCCGGGCATACCTGATAAGAAACCAATATACAGCGTGACACGCTCCTTCTACAACCAGCTTGTGAAGCATGGTGTGAGGATTTTTGAGTGGACACCGGGCTTTTGCCATGCAAAGATGAGTGTGGCAGACGATATAATGGCAACCTGTGGTACCATAAATCTTGACTACAGAAGCCTTTATCACCATTTTGAAAATGGCTGTTTTATGGCGGATTGTGAAGTGGTGCATGAAATCAGGGATGATTTTATCAGGCTTTTCGCTGAGTCAGCGGAGGTGACGGAGAAGTACAGGACTGGAAGAAGTGCAAGACGAAGGCTGGGGCAGTCAATTATGAGGCTGTTTGCAGGGCTATTGTAGACTGAAAATAATGTGTATCAGGGAAGTGAGAGCATATGAGTGATTACGACAGCAAAATCATCAGAAAGCAGATAAGAGTGTACGGCTCTGTGCAGGGAGTAGGTTTCCGCTACAGAACAGAGCACGCGGCAGAAAGCGTTGGTGCAACAGGCTGGGTGAGAAATGACCCTGACGGCTCGGTATTTATGGAAATACAGGGCACAGAGGAGCAGATAGACAGGGTATTTGCAATGGTGAGTCAGGGTACTTATGTAAATATAGAGAAAATGGATGCCAAATCAATACCGGTGGTTGAGGATGAGCGGGGATTTCATACGAGAGAATCGCTTGGAGACTTCTGGGGACTATGGCACAGATAAACGGAGGCATCATATATGTTTTTTATGATGGGAATAACGGACGGCAGGAAGGACTTTGACTTCAATCAGGTCATTACCTGCGATAAATGTGGCAGGTATGGCAGGTATCAGGTGTATATGACATACATGGTGCTGTCACTGTTCTTCATTCCGTGTTTTAAATGGAACAGGCACTACTATGTGCAGACCACATGCTGTAATGCGCTTTACGAGCTTGATCCGGAAATAGGACGCAGGATAGCAAGAGGCGAGGACGTGGAGATATTGCCACAGCATTTGCAGCGTGTAAATCCGCAGTATGGTTATGGCTTTGAAAATGGAAGTGGAAGCACAATAAAAAGATGCAGCAATTGTGGATATACAACTACAGAGGACTTTGAATTCTGCCCTAAATGCGGCAGGAAATTATAATGCAATGGCTTTATAATAGAAAATGATAATTAAAGAATACATGACCTTAAAATAAAGCGATAAACTTATATGGAAATTTAGGAGGAAAACACATGGAAACATGGTATTACGAGGTAGTGTCCATAGACGGAGAATATGCAAATCTAAAGAGATGCGATATTGAATCAGACGATCTGAAGCTTGTGGCAAGGGCACTGCTCCCACCAGAGATTATGGAGGGAAGCAGACTGAAATACGAGCTGATGCAATATGAGATAATTTAGTAACATATAACCTTGAAGTAGGAGATGTTAAGAATGCAGCAGAAATCGACACAAAAAATACTGCTATTTAGTGTAGCAGCACAAAAAGTGGAAAAAATAAAAGTCCTGTGCAAAACTCTTGGAATATCGGTGCAACAGGTGGAAAAATCAGATTACGGACAGAAGCTCGGTGCCATAGCCGGAATAACCGGTTTCAAAAAGGATGGTTCAAGGTATAGCGGAGCCGATTTCCCGGCGGAACTTCTGGTCTTTTCGGGTATTAATTCATCACAAATGGATATCTTTCTGGCGGAATATAAGAAGGCTGGAATCGAACCAATCGGGTGTAAGGCTATCATGACACCGGATAATGTATTTTGGAGCGCAGATAAGCTGTTTCGGGAGATATTTAAAGAGCACTTGTTTATGAGCAGGTAAATTGTAAACGTTATTATAAAATGAAAGAAAAACCTCTATCGTGCGATTTCTAATAATTTTTTCTTTATATTTGTAAGATAACTTCTACTTACAGGAATGGTAACGTTATTTGGCAAAAAAAGTTCATTAATTCTTAGAGATAAAACTTTATTGATATTAACAATATAAGATTTGTGAGCTCGAATAAAAAAAACTGGGAGTCGTTTTGATATTTCATTTAAAGAAATTCTTTCGACAAATACATTTGATGTAGTATGAAGGATTACATCATGTCCATTTTTTTCTATATACATTATATCATTGTAAGGTATGCTAATAATATCGTTGCCCTTGTGATAATAATAAAATTCTCGACTAAATAAATGAATAAATTTATCGAGACAATTATTTATTGTGCCATAGTTAATTGGTTTTAAAAGATAGTTGAATGCTTGAACATCATAACCATCAAATACATATTCCTTAAATGCAGTAAGAAATATAATAATACCTGTGTAACCGCTTTCTCTGAGCTGTTTGCATGCATCAATTCCGGTGAATGAGTTATTGCAATTTAATTCGATATCAGAAAAGAATAAATCACATTTTAGAGTAGGCAAGGATTTAATAAATTTTTTATATGAATTAAGCCAAATAATATTTATTAAAATCCCTGTGTTAGCAGCCCATTTTTTTATTGAGTCTGAGAGTGTTATGAAATCACTTTCATTATCTTCAAGAATTGTGATGTTAATAATCATTAATTATCCTCCAATCAATTATCTAAAGGAAATAAAATAGAAACTGAGAAAATCTCAGTGCCGGGATCAAATTCTATGATGCCATTATATTTTTTTACAATCTCATTAATCCTTTTTATTCCGATGCCATGTTCGTTTTTATTAGAAGTTTTTGTGGTTAAAAGGTTGCCATTTCCTCCATAAAGGTATATACCATTTGAACTATTTGATATAAATAGTAGTAGCATATTGTTATATGGTTTAATTTCAATTTGAAGTCTACGTTTAGTCATGTCTAACTTACAGTTGGCTTCTATTGCATTATCAAGTAAATTACTAATTAATGAACACAAATCCATATCTGAAATGTTATAATTAGCTGGAAAATGAATCTGATGTTTTATAGAAATATTATTATCTAGTGCTTTCGAGAGTTTTGCTGTCATAATACAGTCAATGGGGATTATTCCAGTTGAGATTGTATATGATGTCCTTTCTATAGAGTTATTTATCTGGTATATGTATTTTAAGGCGTCAGAATTTTTTCCGTTTTCTACAAGTTTATATAGAATGCTCATATGGTTCATGATGTCATGTTTAAATACCCTAAGACTATGGGTGGAATTAATTATTTCCTCATTTTGTCGAGCTTCCATTTGATTAATTGTAATACTCTGAATAAGTCTGTCATTTTTTTCTTTTTCTTTTCCAAGTCTATAAATATATATGGAAATATATACAAATAAAAATAGTGTAAGTCCGAAAATAAATAAGAGTAAGTGGAAAAAGTTTTCAGCGTATATTGACTGTTTTAATAAAATAATAAGTACAATCTCTTCTAATATGACACATATAGTAGAAATTATGAAATAGGAAATTTTATCAAGTTTTCCTAAAACAAACACCTGTGGAGTAAAAAGCAAAAATATGATTACAAACAAGGCAATTATGGATATATATATTAAGGAAAAAAGTATTCGCATATTTCCCAAATATAATACCTGCGAGAGATTTATATTATAAAACTTTATTGGTATTAATAAAGTCAAAGCATCTGAAGTTATTAGTATCAGGCAATAGATAAAAGAGACAAAAAAACTATTAAAAATAGGATTAACAAAAAATAATATTAAGAAAATAATATTAAGTAATAGTACAGATGTTAAAGAAATAATGGTAGATATCTTGCTTATATTCATAAGAGTAATTAATAGTGATTTACATAGTATGAATAATGTTTGTTCAGCCGTATGATAATGATATTGACGTTTAGTAAATTTTGCATTGCAAATTACAGCAAATAGAAACGATTCTAATAGATTTATTATAAATTCCCAAACTATGTTAAACATATATTCTACTCCTTGATTAGTGTAAGTAAATTATAACAGATGCTCTTTTTTTCTACAATGAGCAATAACACTATCAGCAAGCTATTCACAGCCAATTTTATGTCGTTTGCGCCAAATATCTTGTATAAATTAATAAATTGTGTAATTCTTAGATTAAGATAAATATTCAGAACCGCCTAGTGAATATTTGTAAAACTGTACGATGCTCGTGCTTTCCCGAGACTGCGAAGTAAATTTTGATCATATCTGTGGAATGGCTCTATTCGAGCTACCTTGAGAACAAGAAAATCTCTTAACAGAAAGGTATACATAAATGAAGAAAAATAAAATACTAGTTGGTGTTATATCAATTATGTTTGCAGGAATAATTGCATTGGGGATAATAGAATGCAACAATAGCAATACAAAGGATAACAATAAATTATTTATTGGAAATGGCAAATTTTGTCAAGCAAAAAGGTTGAATGGATTGGGTGCCATTTATGATGATGACTATATCTTTTTTGATTGTGAGAATCAAATATATGAATCGTATAATTATTCTAATAAAAAAAACGACAAAAAGCTTAATGTGAATTGCAGAAATTCAGCTTGTTCACACAGCAATGATACATGTGAAGCATATGTTGAACTTGGTGAGTATTTTGTTTTCAATAGTAAAATATACAAATGTTATAACAAAAGTAAAGTTGTATCAGGTGAAAATAGGTTGTATGGTTCTATTGTTGAGGCAGAATCGGGAAAAACGGTCTTTAAAAATTCTATTCCAACTGATATGTCATCAGAATTAGCAATTGATGATAGTGAGGCTATTTTATATGTTAGGGTATTGTCGGATGATATAGTAAAAGTAGATGGTGATAGACATGCCTATTTGTTGGACAAAAATTTTAATATTATATACTGTCATTACAATATTGGCAAATTTCCATGGGGAGCTATTTTGAATGGAAATTATTACTATATCAATGATATAAATGAAATTGTCAAGGTAAATTTAACAACGTTTGAGAGTAAATCAATAGCATCAAATGGTAAGGCTTTTATGGCGGATAACGATGAGAATTTTATATATTATTCAAATGAATTTAGCGAATTATATAAGTTGTCACCGGATGATGAAAGTTCTATAAAAATAGCAGATAATGCGCTTTTCTTTTCTGTACAGAATAAATATATATATGCCAGTGGTGGAGATAATGGTAACAAAATAATATATGATAAAAACGGAAAAATTATTGCCGATTATTCAGCTTGTATAAATATGGGAGCTGATTCTGCCTTTCAAATAAATGATAAAATATATACAATATTTAATGGTGGTGTAGCTTACATGGATCTTGATGGGAAGAATTATGGTGAGATGATGCAATGAGATATGAAATTAAAAAAATATTATCATGTAAAATACTTATGATTTCTATGATTGTGGCTTTTATTTTTTCAATGGCAATTTCATATAATGCATATGCTAATGAGAAAATAAATTTAAGAGAGTTTTCTGCATATATTGGTGATTTTTCAGAACAAAAATATGATGTGATAGAGCAAAAAGTAATGGAGTTACAAAACAAATACGAAGAAACACAAAATGCAGATGTAATGAATGAAATGTTTGTTTATCTGACATTGGATAAAGATGCTTTAAATTGTCATAATGTTATTGAATATAGGGATAGTGTTATTTCTGATTCTGAAATTAAAATAAAAACTGAGTCTGGATATTATAAGAGAATGAACGAAACGATAAATAAATTATATGGAAAGAAGACTAATCTTGTAATTGGAGAAAGTGAGACTTTAAATGAAGTATATGATTTATTTTGCGTAACTGATATTGTAGATATTGTATTTATTATTGTAATTATTTTATTTTCTTCTTATTTGTTTTTGAATGAACATAATAACAATACATTTTATATGATTAAATCATCATATAGAGGTGGGAAGTTATCTTATCGGAATAAAATAGTGGTAACATTATTTTTTTCGATAATGGCATCAGTGGTTGAAACTTTGGGAATGACAATATGGTCAGTTTTTTGGAATAAAATAGATCAATGGAATACATCAATTCTCTTAAATAACGCTTTCTTACATTCACCTTATAGTATTACTTTATTTGAGATGATAATTGTAGTAGTAATTATGAGGGCAATTGGTTTTTTTGTATTATCTAGTGTATTTATTTTTGTTTCTTTATTTTTTAAAAGTAATATTGTGCCGATAGCGATTAATACATTTATTGGTCTGGGAGGTATAGCAATTAATTATATTTTATCAGGAAAATATTTTGCTTTATCTGGTGGCACAATCAGAGAAGCTGAAAATTATGATATTCTTAGAAAGTATACACCGTTTCCATTGATTAGTGAAAGTGTCAATTATTTTAAGGAATATGAACCTATTAATTTAATGGGAGTTCCAATTCAGTTATTAAGTTATTCTTTAATAATTAATCTGGTTTTTGCAATTATAGTGATAGCGCTGGGTTACTATTTTTATAACACGAATTTTAGGGAAAGTTGAGTTCAAAAATATCATGCTAGAGTTAATTGATATAAAAAAAAGATATGGCAGTAAAGAAGTATTGCATGGAATCAGCATCAAATTTGAAAATGGTATTTATGGATTGATTGGACCAAATGGATCTGGTAAATCTACTATTATGAATATAATGTCAGATGTTTTGGATATGAGTTCAGGCAAAATTTTATATAATGGAACTGATATAAAAGAATTAGATGACAGATATAGGGAAAAAATTGGTTTTTTGCCACAAAATGTAGGTTATTATCCAAATTTCACAGCAAAAAAAACCATAGAGTATTTTGGGTATCTTAGAGGTGTAAATAAAAAAGAATTAGATTCAAACGTGGAACAGGTGTTAAGGGATGTTAATTTGTATGAGAATCGTAACGATAAGGTTAAATCTTTTTCAGGAGGAATGAAGCAAAGACTTGGAATTGCAATAACATGTGTAGCTAATCCGGAGATTATTATTTTTGACGAGCCGACAGTGGGACTTGATCCGGAAGAAAGGGCAAGATTTAAAAATCTAATTAGAAAATTATCTAAAACAAAAACTATTGTATTATCAACACATATTTTATCAGACGTAGAGGAAGTGGCTGACTATATAATATTGATTAAAGAAGGATGTCTGACAAAATTTGAGAAGATTGGTGGGAAGGATAATGAATAATGTTACCAAAATGGAATTATACAAAGTTCTTTCAAAACCTCAGGTATATATAATTTTTATTGTTGGACTAATTATTCAAAGCATCATGGCGGGACAGATGAGAACAACTATGTTTAATGGATATCATAAGTCTGTGTATGAAAATTATATGAATGAAATGGAAGGCGAATATTCAATTGAAAAAAAAGACTATATTAATTCAGAATATCAGAAATTCCAAGCTATTATGGATGATGAGCAAAAGAATGAAATTGCATTTAATAATGGAAAAATAGATGGTAAGGATTATCATTCTATAATCAACGAACAAAAGAAAGCTCAATATAGAATAGCAACTGTCAAATACATTGTTGAGAAAACAGAGTATTATGATAGTCTGGATAAAAGTGCACAATATTTTTATGATATTGAAATAAGTGATTATGTTGAAAATTTGAGGTTTAATGTTATACCTATAATAGTTATTTTATTGATTGTGGTACCTATGTATACAGATGATATATATGCAGGAACATTAGCTATGATTAAATCATCTAAAAATGGAAGAATGATATTGTTAAAATCGCGACTGAACATTAGTTTATTAATTTCGTTGTTGATATGTATATTATTTGCATTTGTTGAATTTGTGACAAAGTACATTATATTTGATTTAGGAAATCTGAATGCAGGGGTTGAAAGTCTGATGATTGAGAGGACTATGCATTTACCATATATTATATCGGACTTGTCTATATGGCAATTTATTGTTTTATTATATCTGTTCTATCTTATAATCTCGGTTATGATTAGCATAATTGGTTTATTAGTTTCTAAAATATCACGAGGAAATATAGAAGCATTTTCAATAATGAGCGTTATTATTGTAGGTGTTTCATATATTTTAAATATTTTGTGACTGATATGTAATGACTTTTCAATAAATGGTATCATTTGAAATTATGTATGACCATAAAAAGCGTGGTATTCAGGAAGGTAGATGTCTTGAAATATATTCGTTAGTACAGGATGGCATAATAGAGCCGGAATTAGGAGCAAAGCGACTGAATATGACGTTTGCAGACTTTGAAATGGCGATGCAAAAGGCGGGATGCAAGCTCTAATCAACCAGTCCCTTATTCTTCCACTTTCCGATCTTCCAGCGCAGCACCATGCCGACAGCCCTGATGCACTCGTCACTTGCGAGTCCGATGTAAGCACCGACTGCGAGAAGCCCCAGATGAAGTCCGAAGAAGTATGTTCCACCGACCGCCGCAAGGTACATGAAAACAGCACCCATGACAACCGGGAATACGGCGTCACCGCTTGTCTTCAGTGCCTGACCATAGACCAGATTGGTGACTCTTCCAAGCTCCAGCACAATATCGATGGCGAGAAGCTTTGTGACAAGATTTATCATCTGTACGTCATTCGTGAAGATTCGCACAATGTAGTTACCTAAAAGCGCAAATGTGATAGAAAGGCAGGATGCCGTAATCACACCGTAGATAGCGGCCTTGCGAGTGCCCCTATCACATTCGTCATACTCCTTTGCTCCGATATGCCAGCCGGTCAGGATGGCATTTGCCTGAGCTAAGGCAGCACCGATACAGTACGAAAAGTTAGCAATCTGTATGGCATAAGAGCGCGCAGTGACGTTCAGTCCGTCAGCATCCATCTGGTTCATGAATCGCACTACAAGAGTCATTGCGATATTGTAAAGCGCGGTTTCACAGGCAGACGGGAAGCCAATCTTTATAATCTGTCCGAGAATTTTTCCGGGAGCTATGCGCTCGGGACTGTCCTTTGCCTTGATGAGCACAGCGCCCATTGTGGCAACAATAATCAGATTGATAATACGTGAAATAACCGTTGCTGTGGCAACACCCATAACGCCCCAGTTCATTACAAAGAGGAAAACAGCGTTAAGTATAAAGTTAATGACATTTCCAATAATTGATGCCCAAAGTGACTGCTTTGTGTAGCCGAAAACTCTCAGGTAGCTTGAATAAATCGGTATGAGAGCATTTAAAAAGCAGGCACCTCCAACAATGCGCAGATAAGTATTTGCCGAATCAAAAAGCGCCGGTGCAATGCTGACCATTTTAAGAATATTACCGGAAAAAACAGCCAGAAATACAGACATGAGTACACCTATTACAGCGTTAAATATAAGCCCAAGCTGCCTTGCCTGATATGCTATACCCGGTTTTCCGGCACCGATATTCTGCGTCATGACAGCAACCATACCGCTTGAGATGACACCGAACATGATGATGAAAACGGAGATATATGTATTTGCCGTGCCGACAGCACCAACAGCCTGGTCGCTCACAGATGACAGCATAAGAGTGTCAACCATGCCTGACAGCATGTAAAAAAGTGTTTCGAAGCATATTGGAATGGAAAGCTGTGTAAGTGTTTTTCTTTGAACCTGCATATAGATTACCTGATTTATAATGTATGTATACTTTGCGATATTAACAGAAAGAATGCAAACTTCTCATTATAAACTTCATTTGGGAGAGGAAGATATAAAGAAGGGAAGCTTGCATGCATCAATCAATATATTACATTATCACAAATAATTCTTGTATTATTTCAAGGAAAAATTGTACTATTTCTACTTTATCTATAACTTTACAGTGTTGATTCATCAAAACCTTGAGAACAAATAAAAAATTGCACACCTTATGCATGTAATATGTTAAAATAAAAATAGTTGATATATCATTATTATAGTAAACAAACCGGATGGGGATTAAAAGAGACTAAGGAATATGTAGAAAAATGTATTTTGAATTAAAAGAAAACCGGCCACACGGCACACCGGAAAATCCGTTCAGCCAATACCATATCAGTGATGTAAAGCGTGCATTCCAGATTCCGGTACACTGGCACGATGAGCTGGAAATTATATATGTAAAGCAGGGTAAGCTGCATGTGACCATATCAGGTGAAAACTATATAGGAAGCCCAAAGGATGCATTTGTGGTATCTCCGGGCAGTCAGCATTTCATGGGCTCGCCGACAGGAGATGCAGATTATTACACGTTTCTGTTTCCTCTTGAATATATATCATTTCAGACGGACGATCTCATGGAAAAATCAATCCTATCCCCGCTCAAACGAGGCAGACTTATGATTAGTCCTCAGATAAATGATACAGCAGCAGATATATGCGAGCGGCTGATAGAGATAAATGCACAGATATCAGGGAAAAACGCAGAAAACACAGATGCTGCAAATATAGAGGCGCAATTTGAGATAAAAATAACTCTCATCAAATTCATCCGGAAAATGTGGAGAAATGGTCTGATTCTGGAAAATGGCACAAACGGCATCAACACAACAGAAAAAGAAATGATAACGTATATTTGGCAAAACTATACAAGGGAAATTTCACTGAAGGAATTTGGTGCACAGTTTCATTTGTCTGAAAAATACATATCACGCTACTTTAAAGAGCATTTTCATATTACTCTGTCACAGTATGTCAATCATCTCAGGCTGGAGCACGCCAGGCAGCTATTGGAGGAATCAGCAGCTTCCGTTACAGAGGTTGCGATGTGCAGTGGATATCGGAATGTGAGCTATTTTATACGCAGCTTCAAGAAAATGTATGGGGTATCACCTCTTAAATACAGAAATTTTCAAACTTTACCTTGACAAAGTGACAAAAAGAGCATAAAGTATATTAAAAGATTAATTTAACAGTGTTTCAAAACCGATGAGAAAGAAGAGTAGACCTTTCCGGATATCTCAGAGAGCTGCAGATGGTGGGATTGCAGTATGGATGGATTTGTTGAATGGCCTTTCGAGGGTGATTCGAAGCGTTTGATTGTACAGAGCATGGTTTCTTAACGATTAAATCAGTAGGCGTCACCGGGAACCGAACCCGTTATCATTTCGGCATGTATATTAGTACATGACAGAGTGGACAATTCGTCAAATTGAGTGGTACCGCGATAATAAGAATTTATTACCGTCTCAAGCATTAGCTTGAGGCGGTTTTTTGCATAAACACCCACATGATGAAATATCGTTAGCGCAAATTTGATTTGAGGCTATGACATTTGGCTTGTTGCGGCAGGTTTATGAGAAAATCGCGAACATCGGGAAACAAACACTTCACAAAGAAAGTGAGGAATTCAATATGAAAAAGAAAGTATTATCAGTAATTTTAGCAGCAGTTTGCACCATGGGCCTTATGGCAGGCTGTGGAGCAGAGGGCTCAAAGGGCTCTACACAGAGTGGCGCAAAGGGTGATAGCTACACAGTAGGTATTTCGCAGTTTGCAGAGCATGGCTCTCTTGACAACTGCAGGGAGGGCTTCTTAGAGGGCCTCAAGGAAGAGGGCATCGAGGAAGGTAAAAACCTAAAGGTTGATTACCAGAATGCACAGACAGATACCGGTACAGCAAGCACTATTGCAGACAGCTTCGTATCTGAGAAGGTTGATATGATTTGTGCCATCTCTACACCATGTGCAGCCAGCGCCTACAATTCAGCTATGAATGCAGACATTCCAACAGTATACACAGCAGTTTCAGATCCTGTTGTAGCAGGTCTTGCTAAGGAGGATGGCTCAAGTGTCGGAAACATCACAGGCTCATCAGACGTGCTTCCTGTTGAGGAGCAGCTTAAGATGATCAGGGAGATGATGCCGGATGCAAAGAAAATCGGTATTCTCTACACCACAAGTGAGGCAAACTCATGCAGCACCATTGAGGAGTACAAGGAGCTTGCAGATAAATACGATTTTGAAATCGTTGACACCGGAATAAACACATCAGCAGATATTGAGATTGCAGCATCAGATCTTGTTTCCAAGGTTGACTGCCTGTGCAACCTCACAGACAACACAGTAGTAAATGCACTCCAGACTGTTCTCGACAAGGCAAATGGAGCAAAGATTCCGGTATTCGGAAGTGAAATTGAGCAGGTTAAATCAGGCTGTGTCGCTTCAATGGGAATCGATTACTACCAGCTTGGAATCAAGACAGGAAAGATGGCAGCAAAGATTTTAAAGGGTGAGGAGAAAGCCTCTGACACTCCGTTTATCACAGCTTCAAAGGCAGAGCTTTATGTAAACACTGCAGCAGCAGACAAGATTGGTATGACACTTGATGCAGATTATATCAAGGATGCAGCCGAGACATTTGATAAGATTGAAGCAAAATAGTTACGTTGATTTTAAAGCAGGGGAGGATACACCGTGACACTAGTTTTAAGCGTTTTAGAGCAGGGCATGATTTATGCGATCATGGCTCTTGGAATATATATCACATACACCATACTGGATTTTCCGGATCTGACCGTAGATGGAAGCTTTCCGCTTGGAGCGGCACTTTCGGCGGTACTCATCACAAAGGGCGTTAATCCGATACTCACACTGCTTGTGACATTTGCGGCAGGTGCGTTTGCCGGAATGCTGACCGGAATCATCCATGTGAAGCTCAAGGTGCGTGACCTTTTATCGGGAATTATCATGATGACAGCGCTTTACACAGTGAATCTTCGTATTGCAGGAAGAGCAAACCTGCCAATATACAATATGACCACACTTTTCGACAATGATTTTGTCAGAAATGTATTTAAGGGCGGCTTAGCACAGTTTTCAAATGTGATTATCATCCTTGTTATCACACTTGTGATGAAATTCCTGCTAGACTGGTACATGAGCACAAAGTCAGGATATCTGCTTCGCGCCGTAGGTGACAACGAGATTATCGTTACATCTATGGGTGTGGACAAGGGCATCACAAAAATCATCGGCCTTGCAATCGCCAACGGCCTTTGCAGCTTAAGCGGATGCATTTTTGCACAGCAGCAGAGATATTTCGACATCTCAATGGGAACCGGAACAATGGTTATCGGACTGGCGAGCGTTATTATCGGAATCAGCCTGCTTAAAAAGGCAACATTTTTGCGTGTGACCTCGAGTGTTGTTATCGGAGCGATTGTATACAAGGCCTGTGTGGCAATCGCTATAAAGCTTGGTATGCCGTCGAGCGATTTGAAGCTCATTACAGCGGTATTGTTCCTCATCATTCTGGTGCTTGGAATGGATAGAAACAAAAGAAAGAAGGTGGCATAATGTTAGAGCTCAACCATATCCACAAATTATATAATCCGGGAACAGTCAACGAGATATGCCTCTTTGATGATTTTAATCTGAAAATAGATGATGGACAGTTTGTTTCCGTTGTAGGAAGTAATGGCTCCGGAAAGACATCTATGCTCAACATCATCTGCGGTTCTATCCCTATTGACGGTGGCAGCATAGTGGTAAACGGCACTGACATCACAAAGCAGAAGGATTTTATCAGACACCGCCGCATAGGCCGTGTATTTCAGGACCCGTCAAAGGGAACCTGTCCTTCCATGACAATCCTTGAAAATCTGTCCATAGCTGACAATAAAGGAAAGACATACGGTCTGGGCCGTGGTACGAACCACAGCAGGATAGAGCATTACAAGGAGATGCTTGCCGAGTTAAACCTAGGACTTGAGGATAAGCTTCACACAAAGGTTGGGGCACTTTCAGGCGGTCAGAGGCAGACACTTGCGCTTCTCATGGCTACGATGAATCCAATCGAGTTTCTCATCCTTGATGAGCACACCGCAGCCCTCGATCCAAAGACCGCTGAGATTGTAATGCAGCTCACAGGCAAGATTGTGGCAGAGAAGAAGGTCACAACAATCATGGTCACACACAATCTACGCTACGCTGTTGAATACGGAGATCGCCTTATCATGATGCATCAGGGCAAGGCGATAATAGACAAGGCCGGCGCCGATAAGAAGGCTATGCAGGTTGATGATATTCTTGGCACATTCAATGAGATCAGTATTGAGTGCGGAAATTAGTGCATCGAAAAATAAATATGAATTGAAAATGTCCTCCTGTGGGAGTATTGTATAACGATACTTCTACCAGGAGGACATTTTATATTTCAAGGATTATAGATGAGGAGATGAAAAAAGGTGATTTATTTGTGATAACCGGGATGTCGGGCGCTGAACTTGCGATAAGGGTATTAGATATACCTGATGATGATATAATCATACCCTCATCATCCCCGACATAATACATCCTCCGGCGGCTCCACATTCCATAACATCAGCAAGTCGCGGAACACTAATGTCTGGCATAGCATCATAAGCGGGTGGTGCATCGGAAGCTGTGCTGTCATCACTTGGAGCAATATTAATGCCGCCGATTGCATAAACCGGTATCCCAACCGCATCACAGACATTTTTGAGGAAATCAAGTCCGCGCGGAGGCAGTCCTTTTTTGCAGTCGGTTGCAAAAATATGTCCTGCCGTCATATATGTGGCACCAAGCTGTTCGGCTTTTATGGCATCTTCAACGGAGTGGACAGAGGTTCCGATAACCTTGAAGAATTGTTGATAATTGTCAGTGCTTTTTGACATACCTGTGGATATATTGCCGGACATATTTTTTTTAACATAAGCTTCAAGGATTGGCAATGGCAGATGTATATATGGATGCTCAAGCTCCATTGCTACATTTATAAAGCTGTGCAGCATGCACTGCACATCATATTTTTTACACAGAGCAATCACATCGCGTGCCAGAGACAGATATTCTGCCTCCGGCATATCCTTTTCCCTGAGCACAATTGCATGGGGATGGAGCTTACAGACACGCTCGAGCTGTTCCATGAACGGACGGCTGCACAGGTGTCTGTTTGTGATAGCGATTATATTATCACTCTGTAAAGCATGTTTTGAGTTTTCATCTAAGAGTTTTTCTTTATTCATATTTGTACCTACACATACCTATATCTATATATTCATGCCTCTTGAAATGATTACGGATTCTAATTTAAGCATTTCATTGTTTACAGGATTCCTACACGTAAATATAGTCGCTCATCACCGGCTGCAAACCATTGTCGAGCAGTGCATTAAATACCTCATCCACGCTTCTGCCATCAGAGATTTCAAACTGGTCATCGCCCTTGTCCTCTATATCGTCCACATGGCTTCCGATTCCGGTGCTGACACCGGCTGAAATCTTGGTGGCGGCAATATTTACGAGATTGTCACGCACACGCGCTACCTCTCTTGTAGATATGGTGATGCTTGCAAACGGCATGAAGAGCCTGTAAGCGCATACTACCTGAAGGAGCTGTGTCTCGTGGACATCCTTTGGATTGATACGGTCATTGTTTATGATAGGGCATAGACGTGGGCATGAGAATGCAATCTCGGCTCTTGGATATTTTTTCTGGAGCAGGTATGCGTGATATCCGGTGGCAAGTGCATCCTTTCTGAAATCATCGAGACCTAAAAGTGCGGCAAAGCCGACACCTCTCATACCACCCTTAAGAGCACGCTCCTGTGCATTTACACGGTAAGGGAAAATTCTCTTGTGTCCGGCAAGGTGGAGAGTCTCGTATTTGTCAGAGTTGTAGGTCTCCTGGAAAACGGTCACATAGTCAGCACCGCACTCGTGCAGGTATGCGTACTCGTCAGAGTTCATAGGATAAACCTCAAGACCTATAACCTTGAAATATTTGCGGGCAATTTTGCATGCCTCTCCAATGTATTCGACGTCTGACATTTTCTTGCTCTCACCGGTGAGAATCAGGATTTCCTGAAGACCGGTTTTGGCGATTGCAGCCATTTCCTTTTCGATTTCTGAGGCATTCAGCTTTGCGCGGTTGATTTTATTGTGACAGTTGAAACCACAGTAGATACAGTAGTTTTCGCAGTAGTTTGATATGTAAAGCGGCGTAAACATGCACACGCTGTTGCCGAAGTGCTTTCTGGTCTCAAGCTGTGCAGCCTGTGCGATTTCCTCAATAAATGGCTGTGCAGCAGGCGAGAGCAGAGCCTTGAAATCTTCCAATGTGCGGTATTCGTGGGAGAGCGCCGCGCGTACATCGGCTGCGGTGTATTGGTCGTAGTCGTAGGCATCCATTTCGGCAACAACTCTGTCCATGATATCGGAGTCAAGCACCTCCATATCAGGCAGATATTTCATATGGTCTATTCTGTTTTTCTTCATGTCCTCGAGGATTACTTCGTTTACAATGCTGTCGTTGAAGTGGTCATCGTGGGCGATATTTGCATTGATATCTTTGTCATTTGTTATATTTGTATCGTTAGTCATTATGTGTTCCCTTCAAAAGCTGATTATCATATTTGTGCTTTATATATAATGATATGAGGGTCAAAAGGTATTTTGCCCCTCATTTATGATTAGTCGCGCAGATATCCTGTCAGAGGAGATGATGCGCTGGCGCCTTTGGTCAGAGTGCGTCCGAGTCCTGACAGATAAGCCATTCTTCCGGCCTCGATAGCCTTTTTAAATGCCTCTGCCATTATCTCAACATCACCGGCTGTTGCAACAGCAGTGTTTGCCATGACTGCGGCAGCACCCATTTCCATAGCCTCGCATGCCTGTGAAGGACGGCCTATGCCTGCATCCACGATGATAGGCAGGTCGATTTCGTCAATCAGAATCTGGATAAATTCCTTTGTGCAGATACCCTTGTTTGAGCCGATTGGCGCACCGAGAGGCATGATGCAGGCAGCACCGGCGTTTGCAAGGTCTCTTGCCACGTTGAGGTCAGGATACATGTAAGGCATTACGACAAAGCCCTCCTTTGCGAGAATCTCTGTAGCCTTTATTGTCTCAAAGTTGTCCGGAAGCAGATATTTACTGTCGCGCATGATTTCAATTTTTACGAAATCTCCACAGCCCAGCTCGCGGGATAAACGTGCGATTCTTACAGCCTCATCGGCATTTCTGGCGCCTGATGTGTTTGGAAGCAGTGTGACATTGTCCGGAATATAGTCGAGGATGTTTGCCAGTCCTCCATCGTTTGCACGGCGCAGAGCCAGTGTGATAATCTGTGCATCAGCCTTCTCAATGCAGGCTTTTACCAGGTCGAGTGAAAACTTTCCCGATCCAAGGATGAAACGTGAGGTAAACTCGTGACCTCCTAAAACTAATTTGTCGTTTGCTAAATCTATATTTTTACTCATGATTAACTCCTTATATTTTTATTGATGGTGTAAAAAGTGTTTGTTTTTAATCAGCCCCCGCCCATAAAGCTTAAAATCTCTACCACATCGCCGTCGGCGATAGCAGTGCTGTCATACTCAGTCTTTGGAAGAATCTCTTCATTCAGCTCCACAACGATGTGCTTAGGGTTGTAATTGTTAGCTGAAAGATACTGCGAAACAGTCATGCCGCATACATCTGCAGCTTCTTTACCGTTGATTTTTACCATTGTGCGTCTCCTTTCCGGATTGAGATGTGGAAAAACGGGGATTACCCCGAAGCAATACATTAAAAAAGAGTTCACAAAGTAATACACCCGCGGTGGTGTACCCCTTCATGAACTCTGTTCACTCTCAAAAATCCGTTATTAAACTATGTAAATATGTAAAATTAAAAGGGAGATACCAATAATTTTACAAACATGAGTATAGTACCTTGCACCGGCAAAGTCAACTGATTTTTAATAAAACCGCATTACGTTACTGATATGTTGTAACTGCATTACAACAATTTCCAACAAATTTTACATAACGCAGACAGTATATTTTCATTAGAATGATATGATTAAAGGGTCAAAAGGTATCATCGATGCATGCGTAGCATGTAGTAATCTGATTAATCATAAATGAGGGGCAAAATATCTTTTGACCCTCATATCATGTAATAAAAGGTAATAAAAATGATATTGAATAATTTCTGATAGCCGATTTAATGGAGGAAAATAATGTTTGACGAAGAAATGATAACAAAATACAGATACATAATATTACTTCTTGGTACAGCAGTATCGTTTGTGCTTGGCTTTGCGGTGGCATTTGCACTTGCTAAGCTCTGTGGAGTGATGGCTTTAAAGGCAGTGCTCAATATCGCTTTCACGGCAGGCGGTATCACAGGAATGCTTGGCTTTGTGTGCATTTGTCTGGCTGAGCTTAGACGCATATAGTACATCAGAAAGCTGATGCATCGCGCGGTTTTGCGAATGTGTGTGGGGAATCTGAATAGCTACTAATAAGAAAAGAAAGGAAGCGGAATAAATTATTTTGACATACGACGAAATAAAAAAGAACAAAGAAATATGTGAATGCTTGCGAAAGGGAGATGAAAACCTCGGAGTGCTGGGCTACACAGATCATTCGGCGGTACACTGCACGATGGTTGCAAAGCGTGCCGCATATATTTTAAAAAAATTCGGATACAGTGAAGAGGATATTGAGCTTGTAAAGATAGCGGGCTTTATGCATGATATTGGAAATGTGGTCAACAGAAAGCATCATGCTGAGTACGGAGCGATTTTAGCGAACGAGATTCTCAAAAAGACTGATATGAGCATGAAGGACAGGATTACGGTTGTCTCTGCGATAGGTCATCACGATGAGTCCACAGGAGGAGCAACGGATCCGGTCTCTGCAGCTCTTATCATTGCAGACAAGACGGATGTGCGAAGAAACCGTGTCAGGGAAAAGGCAAAGGAAAATTTTGACATTCACGACAGGGTAAATTACGCTGTTACGGATGCGGCGCTCAAGATTAATATAGATAAAAAGGTCATTGCGCTCAATCTTCAGATTGATACAAGCATCTGCTCGATGTATGAGTATTTTGACATTTTCTTAGGGCGCATGATGATGTGCCGCGGTGCCGCCGGGATACTCGGAGCTACCTTCAAGCTCACTGCCAATGGCTCTAAGGTATTGTGATGAGTGCATGGGCAGATATTATTGGACAAAAAATCATCAATGGATCTGAATAGTTACCGATTTCGCACAAAAAGTGCATATTCGCACACAAACAAAACAAAATACAAATTTTATTGAAAAACTTACTTATAAAGTTTCTCAACTCTTGAACTTAAAAATGATTGATAGTATAATTTAAGCGATTGGTGAAAATAAGATTAAATGATAAGGAGGAAATCGCAATGATTACCTGGAACAACTTGGATACCCTGGAATCCTTCAAGGAGCTTTCTAAAGTGGGACGTGTTGACATAAAAGAGGCCATGTCAGGAGACAATGGCGCTAAGCGTGTCAAGGAGTACAACATCCCAATGGCAGAGGGATTCACTTACAACTTTGCTGCAAAGCAGGTTGACGCAGATGTGCTTGAGGCACTTGCAAATCTTGCAAAGGAGGCTCAGCTTACAGAGAAATTTGAGGCACTTTATAATGGTGCTGTTATCAATACAGGTGAGAACCGTCTCGTTCTTCACCAGCTCACTCGTGGACAGCTCGGAGATGCTGTAGTGGCAGACGGAGTTGACAAGCGTAAATTCTACGTAGAGCAGCAGGAGAGAATCGCTGAGTTCGCAAATAAGGTTCACTCAGGCGAGATTACAAACGCAGCAGGAGAGAAGTTTACAACAGTTGTTCAGATAGGAATCGGCGGAAGCGATTTAGGACCTCGTGCTATGTACTTAGCACTTGAGAACTGGGCAAAGAAAAACAATACATTCAAGATGGAAGCCAAATTCATCAGCAATGTTGACCCTGATGATGCGGCAAGTGTGCTGGCATCAGTTGACGTAGCTCACTCTATTTTCATATTAGTATCAAAATCAGGTACAACACTTGAGACTCTTACAAATGAGTCATTCGTTAAGGATGCATTAAAGAACGCAGGACTTGATGCTTCTAAGCACATGATTGCTGTAACAAGCGAGACATCACCGCTTGCAAAGAGCGATGATTACCTTGCAGCCTTCTTCATGGACGACTACATCGGAGGACGTTACTCATCAACATCAGCAGTTGGTGGAGCAGTTCTCTCATTTGCATTCGGTCCTGAAGTATTTGCACAGTTCCTCGACGGAGCAGCAGCAGAGGATAAGCTTTCAAAGAATGCAGACATCATGGAAAACCCTGAGATGCTCGACGCACTCATCGGTGTTTACGAGAGAAACGTACTCGGATATCCTAGCACAGCAGTGCTTCCATATTCACAGGCACTCAGCCGTTTCCCTGCACATTTACAGCAGGCTGATATGGAGTCAAACGGCAAGTCGGTTAACCGTTTCGGTGAGCCTGTAGATTATGTTACAGGACCGGTTATCTTTGGTGAGCCTGGAACAAACGGACAGCACTCATTCTATCAGCTCCTTCATCAGGGAACAGATATTGTGCCACTCCAGTTCATTGGCTTCAAGAACAACCAGCTTGACACAGACGTAGTCATCCAGGACAGCACAAGCCAGCAGAAGCTATGTGCAAACGTAGCAGCACAGATAGTTGCATTTGCATGTGGTAAGGCAGACGACAACAAGAACAAGAACTTCGAGGGTGGACGTCCTTCAAGCATCATCATCGGAGACCAGGTAAATCCTGCATCTCTTGGTGCACTCCTTGCACACTTTGAGAACAAGATCATGTTCCAGGGCTTCTTATGGAATGTAAACAGCTTCGATCAGGAAGGTGTTCAGCTTGGAAAGCTGCTTGCAAAGAAGGTTCTCGCACATGAGACAGACGGAGCACTCAAGGAACTCAGCGATATGCTTAATATTTAGTACATCGTTTTGCAGAGGTGAAGATACAGAAATATAAAAACGAGCCGCAATCCTGTGGGTATCAGGATTGCGGCTCGTTTTATTCTGCCATAATACATCCGGGTTAAAGATGATTTATGACGAATTGGGTGAGATAATTTATTTAGGTTTATAGTTACTAATGTTGATAAATGTTATCATTATTTGTGTGCTTTGTGAAAGACAATATCATCCTTGATATTGCTGTCGTATTTGGTATAAGCATGGCCTTGGCTGTTCTTTCCGGCTGCATCACTGTCGTCCTTCTCAGGACCGTTTTCCATCCACCAGGCATAGGCTGCAGCGCCGATACAAACGGCAGCACACACGACAATTATTATTGTTTCAAGCATTTTAAATCCTCCGTTTTACTTTATCAGCATGACGCGGAGAAAATGTTTATTTAATGTATCTAAGTTATATTTCCTCCGCATATGCGCGAGTTTTGAAATAATCAGCGAAGGAAATTAGTTTATGCCCATCCTTGTCGTGGATAAAACGGATAATAAAGCGCCGGCTCGTGTTTGTGAGACATATGCGCATGACCACGATAGCGGCATATGCGAATAAAATAATATGTATTAACTGGAGTAACGCACCCAGCCAGCTTAAATTGGATGTAAGCCTGCCTAAAAAACCAAGCGAAGAGGTACGGATGCGGCATATGACTGCAGGAAAAGAAGGTATTTCTTCTATATACTGGCAATCCATGAGTGCCGACATATCTGACTCTGAATAAAGCACTGCGCGTGAGTCCAAGACTTCCTGCTGTGGAAGCGCGGCCTTATCAGAAGAAGCATAAGAGCCCCAGACAACCCTGTGATCGTATGAACCGTATGCTGTGCGGTCAGGATCAAATTCGTCCAGATTTTTGTCGAGACTTAGAAAGGAGCAGAATATAAGACATAGCAACAGTGGTAAAACCAGTATTTTCTTCATGAGAGTTCGCTCCTTTCCTTCCAATTTATGTTTCTATTTTCTTCCTTTAGGTTAAAAAAGTCAACTTTTAAGTAGATTTCTTTTCAAAAATATTGAAATTCTTAATGGGCTGTAATTGTAACCAAATGATTATCTTAAATCAATGATATACATATTGCATAAAAAATAATTGAAAATTTATGCATGTTTGTGCATCACGATAATAGACATTTTTCATGGCACGTGATACTATAATTAACGTAAAAACCCCCCAATACATTATATATTTTTACTATCCCCATAGTAAAATACCTTCTCCTAAAGGACAGCAGAACGATGGCTGTTCTTTTTTTGTCCAAAAATAGTGTATATTTCGGGAAACAAGCAGATATAATATTGTTGAAATGATTTAGACATGATACAATCGGATTAGATATTAGATAGCACGCAAGAAGCGAGACATGCTGATAACAGCTCTCTTTCTTCAAGCCTGCAGACATTGAAGGCTCTGATGTCATAATTCAGAGTCACTGACACCAAATACTGTGAGCAGATGATAGTTGCTTCACGTATAAGGAGGAAGAACATTTTAAGATTTAGGGTGTACTTCCGGCGAAGTGCACCCTTTGTTAGTGAACAAAGAGGTACAATAACCGCATGCGCATCTGCATGCTCGCATGCAAGGGCGTATGTGGTTATTGGACATCCCAACATAAATTGAAAATTGTAGCAGCGTCAAGCTGCGGAGAAGCCTCGAAAGAGGCGAATTTTCAATTAATGTTGGGGCTTTGTTCTCATTAAATACAAAGAGGTACAATAACCGCATATTAAATATTATAAGGAGTAACGCATGGAAACAAGAATAGCCCTGATCGGCATTATAGTTGAAAACCCGGATTCGGTTGAGCAGCTCAATCATCTGCTGCATGAGTACGGCAGCTTTATTGTTGGGCGCATGGGTATCCCATACGAGAAAAAGAATGTGAATATCATCAGTGTGGCGATTGACGCACCACAGGATATTATCAGTGCTCTGTCCGGCAGGATTGGCAGGCTGGATGGCATAGGAGTGAAGACAGTTTACTCTAATAAATAAAGCAGACCAGACTACAGGAGAAAGCATGACCGAAAATACAGCAATAATAAAAATTATAGATGAAATTACGGCCTGCCGGAATATCACCATCGAGCAGCTGCATATGCTGCTTGAGACGGATGATATGCAGGCAGTTGATTACCTTAGAAAGAGGGCATCTGAGAAAGCACACGAGACCTATGGCAATCAGGTTTTTATACGAGGGCTGATAGAGTTTACCAACTACTGCAAAAACGACTGTCTCTACTGCGGCATAAGGCACAGCAATACTCACGCGGACCGCTACCGCCTGAGTACGGAGCAGATTATGGCATGCTGCGAGAGCGGCTATGAGCTTGGTTTTCGTACCTTTGTGCTGCAGGGAGGTGAAGATCCGTACTACACGGATGAGCGCATCTGTGAGATAGTGTCCGGGATTAAGGCAAAGTATCCGGACTGCGCAGTTACACTCTCTATCGGAGAAAAGTCAAAGGAGAGCTATCAGAGCTATTTTGATGCAGGGGCAGACAGATATCTGCTGCGCCATGAGACTGCGGATGAAAAGCATTACAGTAGGCTTCATCCGGCAGAGATGTCACTTGCAAACAGAAAGCAGTGCCTTTGGGATTTGAAAGAGATAGGATATCAGGTGGGCTGCGGCTTCATGGTCGGCTCGCCGGGACAGACAGTGGAGACCTTGTACGAGGATTTGCAGTTTATAAAGGAGCTTGAGCCTCACATGGTTGGAATCGGTCCGTTCATATCGCAGAAGGATACACCTTTTGCAAACGAAAAGTCAGGCACGATGGATGAGACGCTTCGCCTGCTTTCAATCATCAGGCTCATACATCCAAAAGTGCTGCTGCCTGCCACAACAGCGCTTGGCACAATCCATCCGCTCGGCAGGGAAAAGGGCATACAGTCGGGTGCCAATGTCGTGATGCCAAACCTCTCACCGGTCAATGTCCGTGACAAATACAAGCTTTACGACAATAAAATCTGCACCGGAGATGAGGCAGCAGAGTGCCGCTTCTGCATGGAAAATCGGATGAAAAGCATCGGCTATCAGGTGGTGGTGTCGCGCGGGGACTACGCAGATATGTGATTACAATAGAAGGAGATAAAAATGTACAACGTAAAATCATTAAAGGCTGAAGAATTTATTTCAGACGAGGAAATCAAAGAGACTCTCGAATACGCAGAGGCAAACAAAAATAATATAGGGCTTATCGATGCGATTATCGAGAAAGCAAAGCTAAAAAAAGGACTCACACACAGAGAGGCATCAGTGCTTTTAGCCTGTGAGATTCCGGAGAAGCTTGACGAGGTTTACAAGCTTGCACAGCAGATAAAGAAGGATTTCTACGGAAACAGAATCGTGCTTTTTGCACCGCTTTATCTGTCAAACTACTGTGTGAACGGCTGTGTTTATTGTCCATATCACATGAAAAATAAGCATATTGCGAGAAAGAAGCTCACTCAGGAGGAGATAGTAAAGGAGGTCACAGCCCTTCAGGATATGGGACACAAGCGTCTTGCAATCGAGGCAGGAGAGGATCCTGTAAACAATCCGATTGAGTATATTCTCGAGTGTATCAACACAATCTACAGCATCAAGCACAAAAACGGAGCTATCCGCCGTGTAAATGTAAATATCGCTGCCACTACAGTGGAGAATTACAGAAAGCTCAAGGAGGCAGGAATCGGAACCTACATACTCTTCCAGGAGACATATCACAAGGAGAGCTATGAGCAGCTTCATCCGACAGGACCAAAGCATGACTATGCATATCACACAGAGGCTATGGACCGTGCTATGGAGGGCGGCATTGACGATGTGGGACTTGGTGTACTTTTCGGACTGGACAAATACAAGTACGAGTTTGCAGGACTTTTGATGCATGCAGAGCACCTTGAGGCAGTGCACGGTGTAGGTCCTCACACCATCAGTGTGCCGCGTATAAAGCACGCAGATGATATAGACCCGGATGTATTTGACAATGGCATCAGTGATGATACCTTCGCCAAAATATGCGCACTTATCCGTATTTCAGTGCCATACACAGGAATGATAATCTCAACCCGTGAGAGTCAGGATGTCCGTGAAAAGGTTCTGCCGCTCGGTGTTTCACAGATCAGCGGCGCATCAAAGACAAGTGTTGGAGGCTATGCAGACCCGGAGGCTGAGAAAAATGCAGAGGCAACATCGGAGCAGTTTGATGTCAGCGACCAGAGAACACTTGACGAGGTGGTAAACTGGCTTATGAAGATGGACTATATTCCATCCTTCTGTACAGCCTGCTACAGAGAGGGCAGAACGGGAGACCGTTTTATGGCACTGTGCAAGAGCATGCAGATACTTAATTGCTGTCATCCGAACGCACTCATGACACTTAAGGAGTATCTCGAGGATTATGCAAGCCCGCAGACAAGAGAGCTTGGAATGAAGCTCATCGACAGGGAAATAGAAAAGATTACCAATCCAAAGGTTAAGCAGACCTGCTATGAGCATATACATGATATTGCAGACGGAAAGCGTGATTTCCGTTTCTAAAGGGGGATACATATGGGAAATTTGAATGAGACGCCTTCTGCCAACAGACTTCATATAGGTATATACGGAAAGACAAACAGTGGTAAGTCATCTCTGATAAATGCGGTTACAAAGCAGGAGGTTTCCATTGTAGCTGACGTGGCAGGTACGACAACCGACCCTGTGTACAAGCCGATGGAAATTCATCCGCTCGGACCGTGCGTGATTATTGATACGGCGGGCTTTGATGATGACAGTGAGCTTGGTGAAAGACGTGTGGAAAAGACTCATCTGGCAGCAGAGAAGACAGACATAGCCGTTGTAGTGCTTGATATTGCAGAGGTCATTGCTGCAAAAAAGGCAGGGGTACCATTTAAAAAGGCTTTTAAGGATGAGGCAGAGTGGAGCCTGTTATTTGCAAAAAAACATACCCCGGTTGTATTTGCCTTAAACAAGATAGACGAGATTTTGCTTTCCGCAGAGGCACAGGAAAAGAGCAGTGGAAAGCTTGACAATGCTGCAATAGAGGCCGCGAAGTGCTGGGTTTATGAGGAAAACAGTGCTGTGATGGGCAAAAATGCAGACAATAGCTTTGAGGTTGTAGCAGTCAGCGCATTAAAGGGCAAGGGAATGGATGCCGTTATCTCTGCACTCACACGCCTTTTGCCTGAGGATTTCGGACAGGAATTTATCCTGGGAGACCTTGTTTCTCAGACAGACCTGGTGCTTCTTGTCATGCCACAGGATATCCAGGCGCCAAAGGGCAGACTCATATTGCCGCAGGTGCAGACACTCAGGGAATTGCTCGATAGAAAATGCCTTGTGATGAGCACGACAACTGACAAAATGACAGATGCACTTGCAGCATTATCTCACGCGCCAAAGCTCATCGTGACAGATTCACAGGTGTTTGGCTATGTGTACGAGCACAAACCGGCGGAGAGTATGCTCACATCATTTTCAGTGCTTTTTGCAGCATACAAGGGTGATCTGCCATACTATGTGGAGAGCGCAAGAGCAATTGATGCCTTAAAGCCATCCTCAAGAGTGCTTATCGCAGAGTGCTGTACACATGCGCCTCTTGCGGAGGATATAGGCAGGGTGAAGCTTCCGAACCTGCTTCGAAAGCGTGTCGGTGAGGAGCTTACCGTGGATATTACAAGCGGTACAGACTTCCCTGATAATCTTTCGCAGTACGACCTCGTTATTCAGTGTGGCGCATGCATGTTTAACAGAAAATATGTATTATCAAGGATAGACAGGGCACGCACTCAGCATGTGCCGATGACAAACTATGGCGTGGCTATAGCACACCTGACAGGAATACTCGATAAGGTGAGCATGCCCTAGAAAAGCTCTAAAAGCCGGGAGAAAGAGAAGCTATCGGTATGACGAAAACAAGTGATTTTGATGACAAAGTGAATTATAGTGACGATTATAAAGGTAATTATAGCAATAATTACAGCGGCGATTATAGAGACAATTACAGTAGCGATTATAGCGCCACCGGTTACGCTCGTCTAGCGAAGAGTCTTATTGATATAGTAAAAGAGCAGCAGGCAAAGCTTGGCTACAGGAAGGAAATAGTCAGACTGTATTATCCTCTTTCCACGCTCAGACATTTCTTTGAGTGTGCAGGGGCTGATAATAAAATTGCAACCGGCATGATTTCAGAACAGCAGATGCTTGAAATCCTTGCTCCAAACAACCTGCCCAAACAGCTTACTGACACCATAGGTGAGATAAAGGTCACCGCAAAAAATGAGCGTTTCTGCATAGAGATACCACCTGAGGGCAGTGAGTATGTGCATGAAAACACAGCTGACAATGAGTTCATCAGTGAGCTGATTGCACTTGTCGGCACGCATGGCTGCACCATGGAGCAGATAACTGAGCTGTTTTACAAATACTCGGACGACATCGAGAAAAAGGAAATGCAAAACGGCGAGTTTGACTGTTACATCCGCTTCTTAAATGAGCCGGATGACACATACTACTATTGCTTCCATGACGAGGGCTGCCATATTATTTACCATAGATTTCTGCCGCAGGATTATGCGGACTTTGGATTTTAATGGATATGTTTCTTTCTTTTGGTGTTGGTCTTTGAATTTACTTTGAAGTTACACGGAAACATAGTTTGACAAAAATATAACAATCTAATATAATGGCGGTTGAGAGTATGGTTTATGTATAATACGCGCACGCTGAGTGAGGGAGACACGATGTTATTGTTCATACCTTAATGTGAACAGCAGCACAGCAGGCACAGCATAGCAGGAGATATACACATGGCAACATTTACCAGAAAAGCCATAATGAAGACTTTTTTACATATACTGAAAAACAAACCGCTTGACAGGATTACAGTCAAGGATATATGCGAGCAGTGTGAGATAAACAGAAATACATTTTACTATTATTTCAAGGACATATATGATGTGCTTGAGGCCATATTTGAGGACGAGGTCAGGCTTGTGATGGATGAGGCAAAGGAAGGCGTGACATTTCATGATGCATATGCCAGAGTCGCTGCCATTATTCTTAATAACCGCGAGGCGATAATGCACATTTATGCATCGGAAAACGGCAGGGTATTAAGGACATATCTGGATGCCGTGGTCACACAGATGGTGCGCCGCTTTGTGCTGGAAAAGGCAGAGGGCTATAGCCTGGATGATAGTGACATTGCTTTTATCACGGCATTTTACAGCAACGGAATCGTGGGCAGCACAATAAAGTGGATTGAGAGATGCAGTATGATGAGCAGCCTGCCTGAGACCATTACGGCAAATGGCGTTGGACTGTCAAAAAGCCAATACAACAGAGATATTGTTAAGAGAATAGGTGACTCTTTCGATGCCACAATTTATGATATGATTGAGTGCTGCCTGTAGGCAGGCGGATATTGGATGACAAAATAATTCGAACAGATTTGATAGAGTGTCTGAATTTCAGACACTCTTATTTTTTTGTCCGTTTTAAATTGGCTGTTGCAGGATTAAAATAGCAGACAAAAAGGAGGAAGATACTTTATGCATACATTGGTACATGTAAAAAATGCATATACCGTCATGACAATATGCCTGATTGCATTGGGGGCAGCTTTGTTGTTCATGCCACAGCTTGGACTAAAGACAATGTGCATGTTATATGGAGTGTTTCTCATAATATATGGCGTGACAAAGCTGTCCGGATATTTTGCAAAGGATTTATTTCAGCTTGCGTTTCAGTTTGACCTGGCGCTTGGGATAGTTTCAATAGTGCTTGGAATCATAATTATTAAAAAAACTGAGTATATTATAGAGATATTGTCCACAGCAATAGGCATTTTTATGTTGGTAGATGGAGCGTTCAAGATACAGACTGCAGTGGAAGCAAAACGCTTTGGCATCGAGAACTGGTGGCTCATACTTGTGATGTCATTTGCAGTTACATTTGTGGGCATACTGCTTTTCGCGACACCATTTGAGACCGCAAGCATGATAGTGAGATTAATAGGACTGAATTTGAGTCTTGACGGAATATTAAATTTATTTGTCGTCAGAAATACCGTTGAAACAATAAGGAGGAATACAAAGTGGGAAATTTAGGACATCAGGCAGCGAGACTTGCTGCATCAAAAATATGTGATAACATTGTAAAAGGACTTTGCAAGGACCCGGAGACAGAGGTTGTAAAGCTCATCGACATGTGGCAGAAATTCATGGGAGATGAGAAGATTGATTTAAACTATGACAGTGCGCGCAAGATGATCTGTGATAAGGACTGCACGCTCAACAAGTACATGCACCGTCTTATCAATGAGATAGATCCTCATGTATTAAAAACAATCGCACTCAATCTGGGCTTTGAGGCATTTGTTTACGGTACCAAGACTATCCGTAAAAATCGTGAAAAGTATGGCTGCAATGTGCCATGGCTCATCCTTATGGATCCGACAAGCGCCTGCAATCTGCACTGCACAGGCTGCTGGGCGGCAGAGTATGGCCACAAGCTGAACCTTACCTTTGATGAGATGGATAAGGTTGTAACACAGGGCAAGGAGCTTGGTGTATACCTGTATATGTTCACAGGAGGGGAGCCTCTTGTCAGAAAAGCAGACCTTGTTAAGCTCTGTGAGAAGCACAGTGACTGTGCATTTCTGGCATTCACAAACGGCACACTCGTGGATGAGGCCTTCTGCGCAGACTTAAAGCGTATCGGAAATCTGTACCTTGCAATAAGTCTTGAGGGCTTCTCAGAGGTAAACGACTTAAGACGAGGCACAGGTGTATTTGCAAAGGTTATGCATGCAATGGATTTGCTTAAGGAAAACGGACTTGTTTTCGGTACATCAATATGTTACACTTCAAAGAACTATAAGACAGTTACCAGTGATGAGTTTATCGACATGATTGTGGAAAAGGGCTGCCGCTATGCACTTTACTTCCACTATATGCCT
>ENA-OPBN01000169-OPBN01000169.1-human-gut-metagenome-genome-assembly--contig:-NODE-169-length-63826-cov-9.541422_pt1 | contig 63826 bp, 57 predicted proteins | sample MGYA00241068_ERZ501452 | MGnify/ENA primary metagenome ERZ501452 (study PRJEB25962, sample SAMEA2042507) | human gut metagenome | biome: human gut; feature: human-associated habitat; material: faeces... | reverse complement strand
ATTTAATTAAATTTCTGTTCTATGCAGTGCGCCAAACACAATGTTGGACACATATTTATTTCTTGTTTCTTCGTCCAAATGAGCTCCTATATGCCCACGGATATAAGGAACTTCAATTCCCTTCACACAGTAATGTATCAAATCGGCAGTCATCTCCACATCATCAATGTGAAACACTCCTTTCGCCTGACCTTCCAAAAGAACAGTCTTAAAAATCTGGATTTCTTTCGCATCAAATTTCTTTCGCACTTTTTCTACCCGCCATATATCACGGAAGAAATAAGCACGCAGGGTTCCATTCCGATAAACGACCTCCTTTACTGCATCCAATCGGGTATATATCAGTTCCAACAGTTTGTCGTCCGGCGAAATGTTTTTATCAGCCACCCTCTTCATCATATCCGACAAGATATCCAATTCCGATTCTACAACAGCCAAATAGATTTCATCCTTACTTTTAAAATAGGTATAAAGCGTTCTTCTACCTTTTTTCGAAGCGAGGGCGATATCGTTCATTGTAGTGTTCTCCACCCCCATCTTTGCGAAAAGCTGGCGGGCAACGTCTACTAACTTGGCTTTCGTTTTTGATACGGTCATAGGTTATACAAATTGCACATTGCTGAATATTTTGAGCAAAAGTAATTCTTTTCTTGGAAATGCACAAATTGTTTGCAGGCATATTTGTAACAGGTTGGAAATAAGTTGCAATTACAGAGAATAACCTTTCAAGAACACAAATTAAGAACAGAATTTAAGAACCAGTTTTAAGAACAAAGTTATGGGAAGGCAAATTTTCATTAACCAAATGCAATGCAATTTCAATTTAAGACAACCCAAAGCAAATAAACCAACCAATATATATTTGGTTGTATATCTCAATAACAAACAAGTAAAGCTCTCAACGGGAGTTAAAGTATATCCAGAACACTGGAATATAAGAAAACAACAAGCGTATGTCAACGCACGTTTGTCAAAATTAGATAACAATAATAATACTATAGCTAATGATAGATTATCAGAGCTAAAAGATATGTTCTTAGAATTTAAGCATTATCTTTGTGAACACCCTACTGATATTGATAACAGTATAACCATATTAAGAACACGCATATATAAAAATACAATGACTACAGAGATTAAGAAGAAGTCAGCAACGACTGTAATGAAAGAAATCATAGATGCTAAACAGGCAGCATCTAGTACTAAAGAACAACAAAAATTAAATGTTGGCAAATTTGAGAGGTATCTAAAAGAAAATAATATCTCTGACACTTGGGAATCCATGAATTTAAACACCTTTGAGAGCTATCAAAAATATTTAGTTGATAATGGAAGAGGTAGTGTAACAATAAGGAATATCATTCAGAATACTCTATTTCCGTTATTGAAGAAAGTTAGTAAAAGAGTGGATATTCCCTTCACGTGGTATGATAGCAACTTGAACAGCTTTGAATTTGTAAAAGATGAATCTAATAAAGAGCTAGCCAGTAATAAAAAAGTCACATTAACAGAAGAACAACTAAAACAATTATATGATTACCCAATAACAGGAACAGAATTACAAGTAAGAAAACGTACTGAAATAAGAGATTTATTCGTACTACAATGTTTAGTTGGTCAGCGTGTTGGAGATATGCAGAAATTCTTCAATGGCGATAACGAAAAAGATGAAGAGGAAGATACAATATCTATAATACAGCAAAAGACAAAAGCAAGAGCTATAATACCATTAACCCCATTGACAAAAGAAATCATATCTAAATATCAAAACACTGAACTGAAATATTATAAACCAAGCAACTCCAATCTAAATGCAGAGTTAAGAATAATTGCAGAAGAAGCAGGTTTAAATACTCCAATCACTTTTGAGGATAAGGATGGCAAACAAGTAAAACCTTTATTTGAATTAGTCCATACCCATACGGCTAGACATACATTCATTACTATAATGTGTAGAAGGGATATTCCTAAAGAAACCATAATAATAGCAACAGGACATGAAGATACAAAGATGATTGATAAAGTATATTCCCATTTAAGCAATAAGGATAAAGCCCAAAAGGTATCTACCGCTTTTAAGAAAAAATTAGATGGTGATATTTTTAGTATGGGCAAGGTGGAGACAAATTCTCTCAATGAAGCGAAGCCTACGAACGATGCAATTAATAATATCACCTTCGATACTCTGTTGGACACTCAATTTTTTGCGTCTAAAATCAATAAGGCTGTTGAACTACAATCACAGGTAGGTCATTTGAAAAATGGGAAACTGTGTAGCTATGACAATGAAATCACGTCCCTTATAAGTGAGATAGAAAAATTCTCCCAATCTTCCACTCCTGATTCTGATGTGGCAAAACAATATGTGAAACAGTTATCTGTTGGGAAGCAGTCAGATTTGTATGACAGTTTTAGAGAAATGATTATCAAGTGCGTTAAAATTGGTATCAGTAAGGATGCAATTATGCAGTTTATCAATAAGGCTTTGGAAATAAGCTTGTTGGATAATGAAAGATTCACCAATATAAGAGAAATCATTACAGCCTTATTGGATAAAAGAAACAAGGGCTGACGAGCTTTTTAGGAAATCAAGGCTTCTGGTAAGCCTGAACATCATATTCTCCCCGAACAGCTACGGCTATGGGGAGAATTTTTGCATTATCGCATCCTCAACTCAAATATTCCACAATTTCGACTTGTCGTTTGGTGATGCGGTCGGGACTTTATACCTTTGCAACGTGATTGAAGGTCAGAAATGACCGAGTTTCTCGTCACCCAGATTCACTACTACAAACCTAAATCTACTCCAAATGAAAGAACTGACCTACGCAGACATTCGTAAAATGGCACTAGAGCACGGTATTAAGGACACAAGGCTGCACATCGGGCTTTGGGCTACTGACCGATACATCAAGAAGAGAAAAATGATACAAGGCAAGACTTACACAATCTATCTGCCGCATCATAAACAGGAACAGGAATGATTTTTTAGTTCTAACCCTGTTGCCAAGCTAACATAATAAGAGGTGTTTTCTTCATAAAACTTTTAAACTAAAGTTTTAAAAGACGCTTCCGCCATAAACGATATAATACAAGACATAACATTTAGATTGCTTGACTATGCTAAGTCAGCGGTAAAGTAATAGGCGTAGTAATACGCTTATTATTTTATTCTTATGGACGAGTTTTTCTTCAAAGCGTCCCTATATAGGAAGAAAAAAATAACCCTACTTAAACTTAATCTAAAGTCAGATATTTCAAATACACAGATTACAATTTTATAAATCAAACTTAATCTATACATAATGAAACAAGAAATCATTAATGGTGGCAATGCCCGATATTTGGGTGAATTAGAAAGATTTAAAGACGGTATTCCTTTTGGAATCGTAAACAAGACAAAGACAGATGTAGGTGGCACTTATGTGGCTGCAAATTGCAGTAGCAACTATATTATCGTATGTCCGTTCAAGGACTTGGTGGATAGCATAGCGGCAGATAAGAATAACAGGTATGAGGTATTCAAATGTTATGGCGGTGTGAGAGAATACCAGTTCAGGAAATATATCAAAAACAATACCACATATAAGATAGCCGTGACCTATGACAGTCTGCCCAAATTAATTGGATGGTTGAGCGGTACAGAAGGGTGGAAAGTCTTGGTAGATGAATACCATTTAATTTTGGAAGACATGGATTTCAGATATGATGCAATTAACGGCTTGATGGAAGAGATACAGAAGTTCAGGCATTATTCTTTTTTGTCTGCCACTCCAATTGACCTTGACTTTGAGATAGATTTCCTGAAACAGCTTCCACATTACAAAGTCCAATGGAATGGAGTGACGAAAATAACTCCTATCAGATACAAGGTCACGCAATTAACCAAAGGACTGGCTAGATTCATACAGATATTTTTGGATGAAGGCATATCACTCCCAGACATAAACGGCAATGTCAGCAAAGTGGAAGAACTATATATTTTCATCAATTCTGTGACCAGTATCAAGCAGATAGCAGATACGTTGAAACTGAATCCAGATGATGTAAAAATATGCTGTGCTGACAGGATTAGAAATAACAAACTGTTGGGCGAATACCAGATTGAATCAGTCAGTAGTCCCAATAAGAAGATTAATTTCTTTACAAAGAAATGCTTTCAGGGATGCAACCTTTTCACCAATAACGGGCTGATAATAGTAGCCAGTGACGCATACAAAACGCAGACTTTGGTGGATATAAGTACTACTATGGAACAGATAGCAGGCAGAATCAGAATCAATGATGAATACCAGAATATCTTTAGGAATGTGATAGTCCATCTGTTCTCCACCAATAAGAATGTTATGAGCGATGAAGAGTTTGAGATGTTGATGCAGGACAAAGAGAAGGAAGCTGACAAGTTGCTAAGCGGATGGAGCAAGCTGGATAAGGAAGAGAGACAGACCTATATTAAGAGGATGAACCTAGACACTGAACTAGTCTCCATCATTAATGGCAGGATGGTGTATAACAATCTGAAAAAGCAATCCTTCATTTATAAGCAGGAACTAAGGAAGACATACAAGGATGGAATCAGTATCAGGAACAGTTTTATGCAATCAGAGAAATTCGAGCTTACCAACCAGAATAAATGGAAAGATTTCAACATAAAACTGGCAAAGGCAATGACTGTCAGTTATGAGCAACTACTAAAAGATTATCTGGATTCCCCTTCTGAATCTTATGAACAGGAATATCCAGAATTTCCACTAATCAAAAGGTATTTGAAGGAATCTGAAATGAATACTCTTAGATGGAACAGGGAGAAAATGCTAAAAGCTGTAGAGGACAAGAAACTGGTTGATAAAGTTTTCTTGGCTATATATCAGCCTGGCTTTATCAGCAATCAGGACTTGAAAGGCAAGTTGAAGGATGAGTTTGGCAGATTGGGAATCAAGTTATCCCCCAAAGCTACCCTGATAGAGAATTGTACTCTCTATAATGTGGAGAAGGCAAGCAGGAAGATAGATGGAAAAACTGTTAGTGGGTATGAACTTGGCAAGATGGTATTTACCTTTGAATAAGAATCTACCAATATGACAGAACAGGACAAGAATAAAGCTCCAGACCATTAATAAGGTTTGGGGCTTTTTATGTATATTTCCCACCCAAGAATATAGGTACTTAAAATCATACCCCGCCCCTTTTATTGAGGAAGTAATATATCTACATAAAAAGAACTGTGCCAACAGAATTTTCATTATTTCTTGTTGACACAGCCTTAATTACAACCTCATATTTTTAATATCCTGCATTTTGTTTTATTAGCGAAGGATATTTATCAAGCACTTCTTTAGGAACGGGTAGCAAGGAGTTGTGAGTTTTATAACCAGTGATATTTTTTAATTTGGTATCAATAATTCCCCATCGTCTCCAAGTTGAATATTCCAGTCCTTCCTTATTTAATTCTTGCTCAAACAGTTTTTGAATGTATCCTCTAATCTCATCTGTTGTAGCACCTTGAGGAGCTATAATAGCTTGTCCTTTTGCCAATACTATCTGATTGAGATATGCAATAGCTTCTTCCCTTTGCCCTATTTCATTTGCAGTTTCAGCAGCCATTAACAGCACTTCTACATAACGTATTGGATGAAAATAGGAGCCTTTGCTTAACTGGGGAATAGTATCGTTGTAGCCTCCCCAAATTACAGCCTTGTTCTCTGTAGTGGCAAAAACATCTTCACTAGACAAACTATAATTCCCTCCATCTATGAGTTCCCTGCATTTTTGATATGCTCTTTGATAATCAGTTTGATTTAGCCATGCCCGTGCTGATATCGCTTGAGGAGCTCCTTTATAATTGCTGGGAAGATATTCTATCAATTCATCCAAATAAGCAAATAAGGCATTTGTATCAGATGTAGGTTCACTATCATGTGATTTCTGGAAAATGAACTGACCATAATATCCTAAAATATCGCAATAGACCAATCCCAAATCAATTTTTATATTTTGAGAAAGGGTATTCCATAATTCTATATCAGTAGTTGCATTTGCTGCCGTTTCTTGTAATTGAAGCCCTAATTCTATTGTTTTATAAGCATTTTGCCAATAGCTGTCTGAACTATGCTCAATGTATTCAAAAGAAAATTCTTCATATCCATACGCCAGTCGCTGATTTAGTGTACGGTTTTGATAATAGAAATTTCGTATTTGTGATTTCCATTGCTCTTGTGCTTCATTGATTTGTACAGGCTGCCTTTTAGCTTCTTTCATAAAACATTCTTGAGTAATTTGGTTGTTGCTGCCATCATAAATCAAGATGCTTTCTCCTTCTTTCAATTCATCATTAGTGACCATACCATCCCAATTGTAATCCACATACATTTGAAATTCATTTTTCTCCAATTGATAGAAAATCGTATCTGAAGCATGGTTAATTATAACTTCTCCAGAAGAGTTTGTTACATAATCCCCCAAAGATTCCCTAGAACTGTTGAATACTTTTATAACAACTTCCGCTAACGGCTCCCTTTCTTGCAGATAATCATAGGTTAATAAATTCCAGACTTTAAATGTTGTTTCATGTAATATTGGAGCTGTTTCACGTTCTGGAATTACTTTGGGAACAATATAAATATAACTGTCACCTACAGGTATTGCTTCTCCTGTGATGACAACCCCATTAACAGATACTTCATCACTAATTTTAGATACTAGCAATTTGTCTCCATTAACACATGTGAGCTCCTGCCCATCTGTCAATTCTTCTTTCTTATAGCTTCCAATGACCATGTGACGTTTCACAGAAACGGTGTCCAAACCTACATTTGCTCTTGTCGTTATTTCATTCTTCACAGCAAATACAGTCAACTTTTCTGCCGTGACATCTGTTAGATTGGTTTGTTTCAAAACTTCAATAAAATCACTGGCTTGTGGAACAGTTTCTTCCAAAACCTCTACTACATCTTTTACTACTTGGGGAGTTTCTTTAGGTGGTGTTGGTTGTTCTTGTTCATCATCAGAACATGCAGAAATGAAACAAACTAACATTCCGCATAAGAACATGAATAGCTTATTTTTCATAATGTTACAAATATTAAAATTATATCACAAATATAGACATATAAACAATTACTATCAAATATTTGATGTAAAAATATATAAAATACGTTTTCCTATAGTAGGTAATTGTCATATCAGGCACAAGAATAATTCCTATGTTTGCCATTGCTTTATTATCCCCCCGCCCTTTAGATTTAGGTCGTGTTTCTATTTAGACTTTATACAGCTATAGAGTGAAATATTTAATTTGTCAGTGAGCGCATCAGATGTATATCGTGCATAAGCCCCTTCTATTACCCAAAACACCCCGCACCAATCATTAGGAAAAATGAAAGGATAACATGAATTGCTATTCAGCCCACAAACCTTTTGAACTTCTGAAATGTGCAGACTTATCAATGATTTGTATATGTCTACATATAAAGATGCACAAAAAAAGTGATAAGAAAGAACTTCATGTTAAGCCCTCATTTTGTCCTTAAATACACTATTTACTAATCTATTATTATGCGTATGGAGAATTTAAAGATTTTATTGACGTTTGGAATAATTCTAATTGTGCCAGTAGTCTTAATGCCACAGTTCTTTATTGGATTATTAATACTGATTGTGGCTTGCTTGGCTTTCAGACAGAGGAATTTCTAATATTAACTTAATAAATTACAGATTATGGAATCAACATTTCAGATTATGCCAGTACAAAAAACTAGTAGAAACTTTGGTGAATATGCAGAAGAAGCGGTAATAATTGAAGAGCCTGTTGTTAAATCAAGTGTATCTTTCTTAGATGCTAACACAAATCCCGTTACATTGGAAGAATTGACAACTCAATGCGTTGTACCTACATGGGCAAACCAAGAGTTGACAATCGCACATCAAGATTTTATATCATGTGTGCATGATGCAGCCAGTTCTTTTTATGCAGGGGAGACAGTAAATGCACCTGATATTCGTTGCAGTCATATTGTACGTGGCAGAACTCCCCAAAGTTTGGGCAAGAAAGCTTCTGAACTGTTGGAATGTGAAAAAACACAATTCTATCAAAGACTTGCTTTTGCCTTTACCATTCCAACTATTTATGAGACAATAAATGGGCAGAAACTTGAATTGTGCGTGGGTGGAGTAAGGAACTATTCAGACTTAAACCTCTATCGTTCAACAAAAGGTTTGGAGAAATTTTCAGTCTTTATTGGGTGGCGTGTTCGCATTTGTAGCAATCAGGTACTCACAGGAGAAGGAGTTAAGTTCTCTATGGAAGTTTCAAATATTGGTGAACTCTATAGAAATGTGCTTGACTTGTTTAACAATTTCAATCCTGCCAAAGAAATCCATTTGATGCAAACTTTATCCAACACTTCACTTAGTGAATCACAGTTTGCACAAATCATTGGTCGTTGTCGTTGCTATCAAGCATTGCCGATTGGTTATCAGAAATCAATACCTAAACTATTGATAACTGACAGCCAGATAAACAGTGTTTGCCGTGACTTCTATCACAACGAAGCGTTTGGAATGAAAGATAATGCTATTTCTCTTTTCGATTTTCACAATTTGCTTACCCAATCCAACAAAAATAGTTACGTGGACACTTATTTGCAACGGGCAGTTAATGCAACGGAAATCAGTGTTGGAATTAACAACGTTTTACGTGGAATAGATGACAAATATCAGTGGTTTCTTAGTTAGTGGTATTTGAGAATATACAGGATTGTCAAATACTCAATATCTGAAACTATGAGGAGTTTGTTTTATCTACTTGCTGTGATTGCTACGTTCTTTGTCAGTGTGCTATTATATCCAGTTATGATAATTGGATATATTCTATTGATTGGCTATTGTCTTACTAAGAGATGATAGTACTACTGAAAGGGTATCTATATACTATATATAGGTACTCTTTCTATTTATAAACCTCTTAAATATTTGGAATATGGTAATAGAAGGCAGTCGCGAATACAAGGCAGCGCAAGAACTTGAAAGAGCCTTGAACGATTATAGTTGGAATCCTAAAAGGTTTGCTGAAAGTACAAGGTGTTACCACCGTACACTACAGCAGGAATTAATAAAAACCATAGTGGAGATTATTCGCATGGTTGGTAATAAAAACTATGGCACAGACCTTAGAAATCAGGCATCGCACGAACTTTGCAAACGGATAGTTGACAGTGGCGTGTTGGATGAAGCTCACTTACCTTTTATATAGGTTGAATGAAGTAAGGACATTATTTACTTAGTGTCCTTGCTTTATAAAAATGTTCACTTTCTCTATTAGTGAATGTTTAGCTAATAATCAGTAGGTTAGATATTCCAACTCAAAATTAATATTCACTTTTATTAGTTTCACTATAAAACAGAACGTTATGTCACTTAAATATTCAAGTACAACAGCAGATTATTTGCAATGGAGCGAAGCGATGAACTTAATAAGAAAGTTGGCAAGGGATAGTAATTATAAGATGTCACTTCTTATTGCTTTAGGATGTTTCACAGGTTTAAGAATTTCTGATATTCTTGCTTTGAGGTGGAATCAGATACTAGATGCAGAAGAATTTACCATTACAGAGATTAAAACAGGGAAGCAAAGGACAATTAGGATTAATATGCAGCTACAGCAACATATCAGAGATTGTTATGAGCATATAAATCTAGTTGGCATAAATGCGCCTGTATTGATAAGTCAGAAGGGGACAGTGTACACAGTTCAGAGAATCAATGTCATGCTGAAAGAGATTAAAAAGAAATACAAGTTGCATATAGGCAATTTCAGTTGCCATTCTCTTAGAAAGACCTTTGGCAGACAGGTCTACAACATGAATAACGATAATTCAGAGCTTGCACTTGTCAAGCTCATGGAGCTATTCAATCATTCCAGTGTATCAATTACTAAAAGATACTTGGGATTAAGGCAAGAGGAATTATTAAATACCTATGATTGTCTTAGCTTCTGATAATTAGGTTGGTATGGAAGTTCAGAATTTCTACTTATATGGGGATTTGGCAAGTTTCATACCAACCTTGAATTATTGAGTAGAGACAGCTCTCAACTTTTAATAAACAATAGTTCTTGCTAATTAAACAGCTTTTAGTAACTTTGTAGCAATTTCAGACTTCTATGGAGATAGTTCTGAAAGGACATAGTTAACGAAGAGCGTATTGATATTATCTTGCATTGGAATCTGGACAATTCTATTACCCAAGATAATAGGCAAGAACGCTCACGTCAGTGTTATATACTCGCTTCAATAGGTGAACTATATATCATTTGGCGTGGGCTATTGTTTATTATTGGGTAAGGGCAAGTCCAGAGCCTCAATGCAGTAATATTCAATAGTTCCCACGCTTCTTGTATGTAGTAGCCAACTATAGGGAACAGGTTGGCATAAATACAGGTATATAAGAAACAGACAGTCTATTTTACTACTCAACAGTTCTTTATCAAAGAAGTGTGCAACTCCGTGTTGTGTTCCTCACACTTATATCTCAATTATTAATGCTCTCTATTAGGAACGTAGAAGCACAAACAGATTATATAACAAATGAAGACATTAAGATTTATTGGTATGGCTTTAGTAGCCATTATTATGAGTGTAAATTTCGTTGCTTGTAGCGATGACGATGATGACAATCCTATTGTTGGTACATGGCGAGGTGAAGTCGTTGATGACGGTAAAGGCTATAGTGATTCATATACATTCAATGCAGACGGAAGCGGTATATGGCAAGAGTTTAAAGATGGTAAACAAATTGATTCAGAATCATTTAAGTACTCTTTAGACGGCGATAAGATTACATTTACATGGTCAGACGGTGAAACATATACGTCTACCTTCTCTATTTCGGGTAATCGTCTAACGATTAAAGATAATTCTGATTCTGTAACTTATACCAAGCAATAGATACAGGGTTGAAACAAAAAGCAAGGCAGCATTTGAAGTAACATTCACTTGCTGCCTTTTGTGATTTCAAAAAAATATCTTTCCTTCTTGCGATTATTCTCTATATTGACGTACAGATTCTAGCTCCCCATCTTTAAATCTCAAAGTAAATTCGTCAACATACTGATTTCGTCCTTTATACTTCCATGTTTCATAAACACCCATTCCACTAATATTCTGTATATCTGTAGATTGGGGGGCGTCCCATAAGAATCTGAACAGAATCTTTGGACATATATGTATGCAATTTTATTATTCCATTTTTTGTGGAAAGTTCAAATGAGTGAACATCATGCTCTGGGGCTTCTTCATCACTTTGAAACTGGAGCACTCTGTTTTTGTGCTCTGTTGGCTTGTGCTCTGCATTATCATTATACCCTGTTCCAAAAACGATTAAAGTTGCAAGTGTGCATACAACTCCAATCATAAATCCCAATGTAATTTTCCAAAACGTATTCATGAGCTTATCATTTTATATGGTAAATATTAAACTGCATAAACCTGTTGATGAAGGGATGCAAATGCTATTACATCTATAATACCATTTTAACAAACTACTAATATTCTTATTATCTTTCATCCAATAGTAGTCCATAACATCCCATAATCTATCTTTAGTCTTCCACCAACAAATGTAGGAATATGATTACAATTATGCAATATTTGAAAAGATTTATTGTTTCAATTTACCTTCTTCTCTTCTTAACCAATCTATGCTTATCCTTCTTAGATGAATTTGAGAATAGTTGTTCTAACATCTCCCTTGTTACAGGTCTGTATATAATATCTGTATATGTAGTTTCTCTAATCTCTTGTGGTAAATAAGAAATCACGGTGCTCTTTTTGGGTGTTACTTGCATATTTTTGTAGAAATAAATAGATTGGTAATTGATTTATCTACGGCAAAGTTATTGATAAGAATCAGGTAAATCTAATACAAGATACACATTCTGGATTATTGGAATATATGTGCGTATATCTTTAAAAGGATGCGATTTGAGGTAGCACGCAAAGCAATTCTTGTAACTGATTCATGACAGGTATTTATGATTTTATTTTTTGTACCTGTGAGATATGATGAAACTAAGTCATTGATAAGGTGGTAAGTGAAATTTCATTTACTGCCTTATTTTTTTATCTAATTCTTTCTATCTTTAAGGCATAATTTAAGATTAGAGATATGGAAGATATAAAGCCAATTGATAAGTTTACATTAGATAGGTATGTAAAAGAAGAAGATGACTTGCTAGAATATGTAAAGCAAGTTGCTATGGAATTTTGTCCAGATGTATATGAAGGCACATATATTTTAGAGACACAAGCTCTTGATATTTTCAAGAATAGATATAATCGAAAGTTTATTGAGAATAAATTCAGCTATGCTGATTATAAGAAAGAGGATAGCATACAAAAAGCATTGCAGGGGATAGGCATTGACATTAATAAATTCTGGTATTTAGTCTTATTTGTTTTTGATTATAGTAATGGAAGCTGTTTAGAAGGACTGAAATTGTATGATTCTCCCAAAGAAGAATTAGAAAAATTTATTAATATAGTTGCCAGTACTTGTAAAGAAGATAAAGGTGTTAAAAAAATATCAGGTATTTCTTTTAATAAATCTCTAACTTTGACTTTAAAAGGAGGAAAGCATCCTTTAGTCATAACCAATCCCAATACAATTTTCTATATAGCCTGCCTATTGGAAAATGGTCTTGAAAGTATTGAACAAGATAGTAGAATGAGTAGAGAAATTGTATCACTATATAAAACAAAAGAATTATATACAGCACGTATTTATCTATTTGCGAAGATGGTACTTTATTTTTTTGAAACTAATCCTGAATTTAACAATCAAAGAGCACCAAAAGGAAGTGGGATGAATTTCAGTAAACTATTACTTATATCTAATCTAATTTACTTTACCCAATTATCCAAAACTGATGGATATTTAGGAGATGATGATACTTTGAAGAAACTTATCAAACAATACAAAAATAAGGAAATTAGAACTGTAAACAACTTCTATCTTTAATCGCATTATAATGTGGCTTCTATTTTAAGGGGGAGGAGAAATAGGACTAATTTTCTCTCCCTTTTACTTCTTTCTAAAATCCTCACCTTTGCAGTGTAATTTAAAACTGGAGCGCACCAGCCTAAAAACTGCAAGACTAAAGTGATTGAATATTATTTCTATGAAAGTAACAGAGATATTGTTACTGAAAATGTTGTTAAATGCTATTCTATGATTAGCAAGTATGGATTTCAACCTTCAATGGGTAAAATCAAGATGGTTGAGGGTGATGACCTCAAAGGTGAGAAATTATATAAAGTTTCTGTAATACCCAAGCGCAATGACAAGCCCTTATCTATTACTAACTTTATGGTAGATACGGAAGAAGTTACAAATGAGGAAGAAAGGAAAAAAGCAAAATCTCCTGTTGATGGACAGCACCGGTTAATTGCTATGGGGATTTTGGAATCAGAGGGCAAGTTTACTTTTGACGAATCATCTATGGTGGAAATTGTTAAACTCCCAGAAGAGATGAGTCTGCCACTCTTTACAGCTTCAATCAACAATGGCAAGCCTTGGAACTACAAAGATTTCAATGGCTCTGGGCTAAGTACTGGTAATGCACAGATTGACTACATTGAAAGGATAATAGGTGATTACGACTTGAAGCCAGAGTTTGTTTATGGACTTTATACAATGGGACAACCAGAGTTGAAAGCTAATGTAGTAAAAGATTTGAAGGTGGGCATTGACAGACTTCCAAAGAACCTGAAATTGAGTGAGGACACCCAATCAATGGGCGACAAACTTTTACAGGCATTTAAAGCCAGTAAGATGAGCGAAAAGACATTTAACAATGGTAGATTGGCAAAAGGATTAAAATCATTTTTTAAAGATAAGTGTCCGACCATAGAACAAATGGTTGCCATAATCGAAGCAATGAATAAAGATGTCTGGCATACAAATTATCCTAAACCTAAAGGAAGTCCAGAAGCTAAGAACTATGCAGAGAACTTTGCCGAGTATTATAAAGATATACAAAGCAAATAAGTGATTGAAAATTAAAAGCCAGTCATCGAGATGATAGCTGGCTTTTTATCTAAATATGAATTGTCACATCTAAATGCAGACTAAAATTCTAATCTCAAAATTATGCCTTATACATAATTAATCCTATCTTTGTGTCGTTCAAACAAGGCTATTTAAGAACAACGTTTAAGAACCAAAGTTATAAATCATTGAAGCACAAGGCTTTTGAGCAAAAGTAATTCTTTTCTTTAGACCACACAAGAAAACGCACAGAATATTAACATTTGTATATTAATAGGTACTAAAAAAAAGTTCCATCAATACTTCTCTCATTTTCAGCACAATATAGATAACACAATCTTTTTTCTAAAAAATAATTGGAGAATAATTTGTTTTATTCAAGAAAAGCCGTACCTTTGCACCCGTTAAACATCGCGGAGTGGAGCAGTTGGTAGCTCGTTGGGCTCATAACCCAAAGGTCATTCGTTCGAGTCGGATCTCCGCAACTTACTAAAGAATCGCTTTTCAAGCGGTTCTTTTTTTATCTCTCTCCGGTTAGATTCCACTGTTTACAGTTCGTTTATTCACAATCCCAATTTTATATCAACCACGTTATCAACAAAGTTATTAACAGGTTAATTAATTAGTAACAAACAAATTAACTACATAAGAGACTCGTTTTTAAACAAGCAGGATGTGACTTGTTCACAACCTCAAGAAGCAAAATAAGAATCACCCGAATACAAAAAAAGATACTACCTCAAAAATCAGTAGTATCTCCTTAATTCTTCTTCCGAAAGGAAGTACATCCATTCATTACAATCTATATTACCCTTGTCTTTTTTGCCGGTTCTGACGCCCTTCTTTCATCTGTTTCTCACGTTCAGCCTGTTTTTTCACATAGCTATCGTATTGTTCTTTAGTCATAATCTTCTTCAACTGGGCATCATAATCTTCACGGGACTTCTTCATTTCCGCCATCTTCTTTTCCCGCTCTTCCTTAGTCATCTTGGCAGCTTTATTATCTTTCGAACGTCCGCCCTGATTAGCAGCCATCTTTTGCACCCATGCAAGGTTGACATCCTGTAATTGTTGCTTTTGATCTTCATTCAAAGAGTATTCTTTCACCATACGCTCTGTCATACGTTCCGCACGGGTTTTCGGATCCATCTGTTGTCTTCCACCCTGGCGATTTCCTTGTGCCATTGCCATACCACTCATCAGTAGCAAAGCTACCATCCAAAATACGATTCTTTTCATTTCTTTTTTCTTTTATAGTTAATCTGATAATAAACCGATTGCATCATTGCAATATTATATTTGACCAGATTAAAACGGAAAGGTTAAATCACATCGAGGAGATTAACAATAAATAACTTTATGTTTATTCTTCCCGACCGAACGAGCGGTATTCAAGCGGAGTAAGCCCGGTACGTTTTTTGAAAAAGGAGAAAAAATATTCGGTAGACTGGAAGCCCAGAAAAAAAGAAATTTCTTTTACTGACTGGGAAGTTCCCACCAACATTTGCTTGGCTTTACGAAGTTTCAGTTCCTGAAAATATTTGGCGGGTGCATAGCCGGTATATTCCTTAAAAACCCTGCGGAACCATGAGTAACTGATATTCAGTCTCATCGCCAGTTCCTCCGGATCAATATTGCCGGATACATTTTCATTCATAAGTATCTTTGCTTGCTCGATCTTCTGATCGACATCACTCATCTCGAAGACCTTATTCTTGGAAATCGAAAGAATCATACCAATCATGTGAAGTACGATTCCGGAAAGGTATTGCTGGGCAGATATTTTATCCGCTTCTGCCACTTCCAAAGCGCGGGAAAACAAAGATACCAGTTCTTCATTAATACCGACTTCCAATATCTGTCTTTCCTGAGAAAGAAAGGCATCGCCCACAATCGTATCAATCGCCGGACCTTCAAAACCAATGTAATATTCCGTCCATCCGGTCTGCCGCAATGGATAATAAGTATGCCACTGTCCGGGAAACAACACCATCAGCCGACCTTTACAAACTTGTCTTTCAGGAGTAGAATCGGAAGAAAACAAACCGCGCCCTTTTGTAATATAGACCAATTGATATTCCCGCAATACTCTTCCTTTTTCGGCATTGAAATAGTAACCGGACGGATGCTCCTTCAGCGGATAAGGAGAATCGGGAGGGATAGACTGATAGCCAACCGTATTCACCCACAGACCGAATTTGCGGTCCATGTCATTAACTATCAAGTATTTAAATTCTAATCCCAGATTATTATCCTCAGTCATACAGGCGTGTTTTCATACAATTGAATTGAACAAAAGTAGGAATTATTTTCAAAAAACACACGCTAAACAGTAAAAAAACATCCGGAGCACCTGTCCAGATCCTCCGGATGCTTATAAAAAACAAACCTTATACAATTAAAATCAGAATGCTTTCCGATATAATACTTCAATCTCCGCTACTGACGTAGGACGCGGATTACCACCTGTGCAAACGTCATTGAATGCAGCCACCGCCAATGCCGGAATATCCTCTTCCTTCACATTGATTTCATGCAATTTCTGTGGGATACCGATACTCAGAGAAAGCGCTTTCACTGCCTCGATAGCCGCCTTCACACCTTCAGTTTCTGTCATACCGTCTGTATTGACGCCCATCGCCTTGGCAATATGGATATATTTCGGAGCAGCCGGAGACTCAGCATTGTACTCCATGACATAAGGTAACAACAGCGCATTGGCAACGCCGTGAGGAGTATCATAGAAAGCGCCCAACGGGTGAGCCATGGAATGTACGATTCCCAAACCTACATTGGAGAATCCCATGCCGGCAATATATTGAGCCTGCGACATTGCTTCGCGGGCAACTGTGTCTTTACCGTTATCTACCGCCGCTTTCAAGTTCTGAGCAATCATTTCAATCGCTTTCAGTTCGAACATATCGCTCATAGCCCATGCACCCGGAGTTATATAACTTTCGATGGCGTGAGTCAGCGCGTCCATACCTGTAGCGGCAGTCAGTCCTTTCGGCATGGAATACATCAGTTCCGGATCTACAATAGCTACAGCAGGGATATCGTTCGGGTCTACACATACCATTTTCTTGCGTGCATCTTCGTCGATAATCACATAATTGATAGTCACTTCAGCAGCAGTTCCGGCAGTAGTAGGCAATGCAAAGGTAGGAACAGCCTTATGTTTGGTATCAGCCACACCTTCCAGAGATTTCACATCGGCAAAATCCGGGTTATTCACAACAATACCAATCCCCTTTGCCGTGTCGATAGAAGAACCACCACCCAAAGCTACGATAAAGTCTGCACCGGAAGCCTTATAGGCAGCCACACCATTCTGCACATTAGCAATGGTAGGGTTAGCCTTTACATCACTATAAAGTTCATACGGAATATGATTGTCATCAAATACTTTAATGATTTCGGCCGCAACACCAAATTTGATAAGGTCTTTATCTGTTACAAAAAAGGCTTTCTTAAAGCCACGTCTGGCTGCTTCCACAGCAATTACACTCCGGCATCCTGCACCGAAATAAGAGGTCTCATTCAGAATAATGCGATTCATAGTTGTGTCATAATTTTAAAGTTACCGCAACATTCTCCATCGATAGAAAATGCTGCGGTCGCTAAAGTAGATAAATTCAGTGATTAATACAAGTATTATTTAGGAAGATTGAAAGCAACGGACATTTCTTTCATTTGTTCCTGACTCATACCATCCGGTTCGAAGCCCATATTCTTCGCAGCAATATAGATCAGCGCCGACTTATTCAGCACGTCAATCTGATCAAAAGCCTGCATAGCATCGCAGTCTACGGCAAAAACACCGTGTTTTTCCCACATGACTACATCATAGTCCTGCAATTCCTTGATAGTGGCTTCCGCCAATTCTACCGAACTAGGCAATTTATAAGGAATGATACCCAGACCTCTCGGACAGAACGCCTTCGTTTCAGGAATCATACTCCATAACAGATTGGTTGCCACATCTTTCTGAAGGAACTTCTCGCAATGAGTCATGGCAATCAGTTCGATCGGGTGAGTATGGACAGATGCTTTATAAGGAGAATTCTTGCTCAGCAAATCATTGTGTACGCTCAGGTGGGAAGGCAGTTCCGAAGTCGGCGCCACCGCTTCGTCAGCAATGATCACATAGCTGGCGCAATCATCCAGAATGCGGATCACCGAACCATTTTCCATCGGCCAGCGAGCCAAATCACGCATGCGTTTGTTGGTTCCTTTGCAATAAAAGTAACATCCTTTCAGATAAGGCAATGTAACGCCAATGGATTTTACTTCGCTAATCGGTTCCATCCGACGGATTTCATCGTCTACAAACTCTGTGATATTTACAGTGATATTACCACCGTTACGTTCAGCCCATCCTTTTTGCCACAAGTATCCGGCAACTTCAGCTACCTTGTTTACTTCTTTGGCAAGTGCCGGACGATTTTCTAAAATTGATTTCATATCTATTTATTATTAAAACAAGTTCGGGAATACCAGCGAGAAGATCAAGACTACCAAACCACAGATCAACACTGTGATTGTTTTGGCAGATACTCCTTTCCACTCTTTCAGGATGATTCCCCATACATTACTAAAGGTTACGTTCAGCGCCATCAGGATACACCATGAGAAAGCCAGCAACACCGGACTTTCCGTGAGGAAGCTCTTACCCATTTCTAATCCGAAGAACTGCATATACCACAGCACACCGGCCAACGCACAGAAGACGAGATTGTTACCCCATACCTTTCCTTTGGCATAGTCACCGACAGACTTATTAGCTATATTCTGCTGCAGGCAGTAAGCGGCATTTGTCATGAATCCGCCTAAAGTCACGAGGAAGATAACAGGAAGACCTGCATAAAGTCCATCCACACCACCTGCCAAAGCAGCTTCCTTGATAGGAGTTCCGGCATCCAGTCCCAAAGCAAAGCAGGCACTCATCACACCCGCAAGAAGTGCTACCAGCAAACCTTTTGTCAATGCAAAGTCTTTTACGGCAGCCCGTTTTTCTTCTTCGCTCATATTCTGTGCACGCAAGCCACCGGCATAACCAATGATAGCAATACCCGCCAGCGTAATACAAACTCCTAGAAGAAGAATTAGTCCGTTACCTTCGAACAGATTGGTTCCGGCGAAGATGGCAGGAAAAAGGGTTCCGAATCCGGCACAAGTACCTAATGCGATACTTTGTCCAAGCGCAACACCCAGATAACGCATGGAGAGTCCGAAAGTCAATCCGCCTATTCCCCATAATACACCATAAAAGATGCTCATTCCAGCACCTCCGGCTCCCCACAAGTCGAACAAACTGCCTCCTGCGGGTATCCCCAGCAGTGAGCCCAGGAACGGGAACACTAACCAGGCAAACACACCTTGTACTAACCAGAAGCTTTCCCAGCTCCATTCCTTCACCTTTTTAATAGGTACATAGGAACTGGACTGGCAAAAGCTACCGATGGCTATAATCAACAAGCCTATTAGAATATCCATCACTTATCGTTTAGAAGTTACTTCCGCTTCGTACTTTTCGATTTCTGCAATGAAATCTTCGCCTACCGGAACGTTGTTCTTCAAGCAGAACATATCCCATACTGCATTCCATGGAAGCGCTTTCTCTTCTTCGAGCAGAGCCAGACGCTGGAATCCCTGTCCGTTAGCTTCGTATTCACGCAGCTTGGCAATCGGTTCGAGCAAAGCGCGTGTCATACATTTCTGAGCAGCACGGCTACCGATAACGTAAGCACCGATACGGTTGATAGAAGCATCGAAATAGTCGAGACCGTAGTGTACGCGTTCCAACGCACCGCAACGAACAATTTCACTGAACAGTTCCATTGTAGGATCATCCATAATGGTTACGTGGTCGGAATCCCAACGAACCGGACGGCTTACGTGCAGCATCAATTCGGGCACATAAAGCAAAAGAGAAGATACTTTGTCGGCAACACTTTCAGTCGGATGGAAATGACCGGTATCCAAAGTCACCATTTTGTTACGGGATGCGCCATAACCGATGTAGAAGTCATTGGAACCTACTGTATAGCTTTCCAGACCGATACCGAATACTTTTGATTCAATACAGTCTTTCATGTTTTTATATTCAGTAGCAAATATCTGATCCAGAGAATCTTTCAACAATGCACGATATTTCATGCGGTTTACAGTGATATCCTTGCTTCCGTCATGTACCCAAAGATTCATGATACACGGGTCACCCTGCGCCTTACCCATTTCTTCGGCAACGGCACGACAACGTTTGGTATGCTCAATCCAGAACTGACGGATGCCCTCATCCGGATTAGACAGTGACAAATCACCAGATTTCGGATGTGAGAATGAAGTAGAGTTGAAATCGAGTTTCATGTTATGCTCTTTACCCCATTCAATCCAGCTCTTGAAATGTTCAGGCTCTACCTGATCGCGGTCTACCACTTTACCTTGAAAATCCCCGTAGATTTCGTGCAGGTTCAAACGGTGTGTACCCGGAATATAAGAAGCGGCTTTCAGAATGTCGGCACGCAGTTCATCAATATTGCGAGCTTTGCCCGGATAATTACCGGTTGCCTGAATACCTCCGCTCAGTGCACCTGCCTGCACTTCAAATCCCGTTACATCATCAGCCTGCCAGCAATGAAGTGACAAGTGGAAGTCCTGCATGGTTTTCAGTACCTTTTCAGTATCTACACCTACTGCTGCATAGCGTTCAACAGCAATCTCATACGCTTTCTGAATCATTTCTTCTTTTTTCATGATATTCTATTATTAAAAGTTAATATTATTCTGTCGGTTATTTCTTGATTCTCCGGAATTTATCGAACGCAGTTTTTAAAATGGATATAAGCCGCATCCCAGGCTGCCATATCCTGTGGGTGATAAGTCTTCAACGGAATTGAACGGCTTATCAACTGACGCATACCGGCAACATCCGTCGCCTCTCCCACCGTCATTGCCTGAATCATGACATTACCGATAGCTGTTGCCTCAGACGGTCCTGCCACAACCGGGATGCCGATAGCATTAGCAGTAAACTGATTCAACAAGTCATTACGGCTACCTCCACCAATCACATGCAGAGTTTCGATAGGACGAGGAGAAAGCGCACGCAAGTTCTCCAACACCTGACGGTAACGCAAAGCCAGACTCTCAAAGATACAACGTACTATTTGTCCACGTTGCTCAGGAACCGGCTGCCCAGTAGTCCGGCAATATTCACGAATGGCCTGTTCCATATCCGCAGGATTTGCAAAACAGTCGTCATCCGGATTGATTAAACTACGGAATGGTTCACACGAATCCGCTTCGGTTATTAATTCCGGATAGCTCGTATCTCCCCAATTCAGACGGCAACGTTCCAGCAACCACATTCCACAAATATTCTTCAAAAGGCGAATTGTGCCTTCTACGCCACCTTCATTCGTAAAGTTCAAAGCCTCTGTTTCAGCAGTGATTACCGGTGCATCTGTTTCCACCCCCATCAGCGACCAAGTACCGCTACTCAAATATGCGAAATTACGATCAAGTGCGGGAACAGCTGCTACAGCAGATCCGGTATCATGTCCGGCCACCGCAATCACAGGAATTGCCCCCAATCCTGTTATCTTTTGCACTTCTTCAGTCAATGTTCCTATCTTCTCACCTGGGAAGACAAAACGACCGAAATTCTCTTCTTGCAGTCCGACTGCTTTCAGCAACTCCGGTTCCAGACGTTGCGTATGTGCATTCACTAATTGGGCAGTGGAAGCAATGGTATATTCGGTTACCATCTTCCCGGTCAGCATATAGCTCAACGCATCCGGCATAAACAGAACTTTGTCTGCTGCCTCCAATGCACTGTCATGATTGCGACGCAAAGTATCTAATTGGAAAAGTGAATTAAAATTCATTACCTGAATACCAGTTTTACCATATACCTCGCTACGAGAGATACGAGAGAAAAAGGCTTCCGGTGCTCCTACCGTATGCGGATCACGATATGCATAAGGCTGGCGAAGCAAGTTTCCGTCTTTTCCAAGGAGGACGAAATCTACTCCCCATGTATCTATACCGATAGAGGCAATAGATTCGCCACGGTGAGCTACCAATTTCAATCCGTCGATAATGTGACGGTATAATGCATAAATATCCCAATAGAAATGTCCACCCACCTCGATCAAGTGGTTAGGAAAACGATTAATCTCCTCCAGATTTAATCCGCCTTCAATAAAAGAGCCTAAGATTGTACGGCCGCTTGTTGCGCCCAGGTCGACTGCAAAAAAGTTCTGTTTCATGGTATTTTGTCTATATATTTAAGGTATCCATTTACCTACATTGCAAAGATAGGCGGTTCCTTCCTCCTTTTCCTTACACATTTTGATAGAAAGGATGTGCATTTTGACACAAATCTGCATAGCCAAACCTTACATCAGTATAAATTTTACTTTTTATGCAAAAAAAGCATGATTTATGCATGTTTTTTCCGAAATAATGCATAATTTTGCGCCATTCTTAGAATAATTATGCAATGAAAAAGAAAGCAAATCGGTTAGACGCCATCAAAATGATTATCTCAAGCAAGGAGGTAGGCTCGCAGGAAGAACTGCTGCAAGAGCTGAACCGTGAAGGCTTCGAACTGACACAAGCCACCCTCTCCCGCGACTTGAAACAACTGAAAGTAGCCAAAGCTGCAAGTATGAACGGTAAGTATGTATATGTATTGCCGAATAACATCATGTATAAACGTTCCACTGACCAAAGTGCCGGTGAGATGTTGCGCAACAATGGATTTATCTCCCTACAGTTTTCCGGCAATATAGCTGTTATCCGTACCCGTCCCGGTTACGCCAGCAGCATGGCTTATGATATCGACAACAATGAGTTCAGCGAGATTCTGGGAACCATTGCCGGCGACGATACCATCATGCTGGTTCTGCGTGAAGGAGTAGCCACAAGCAAAGTACGTCAGCTTTTGTCGCTCATCATTCCGAATATCGAATAACTATACCTATATTATATATAAAGAAATGGACACTCAACAAATAGATGTTATGGTAGCCGACGCCTCACATGAGGTTTACGTTGACACTATTTTGGAAACTATCAGAAATGCTGCTGCCGTACGAGGAACCGGAATCGCAGAGCGCACACACGAATACGTAGCGACTAAAATGAAAGAGGGCAAAGCAATAATCGCGCTCTGTGGCGACACATTCGCAGGTTTCACCTATATCGAATCATGGGGAAACAAGCAATACGTAGCAACCTCCGGTCTGATTGTACATCCCGATTTTCGCGGATTAGGATTGGCAAAGCGCATCAAACAAGCATCTTTCCAACTGGCACGTCTCCGATGGCCGAAAGCTAAGATTTTCAGTCTGACATCCGGAGCCGCAGTGATGAAAATGAACACCGAACTAGGATATGTCCCCGTCACTTTCAATGAACTGACAGACGACGAGGCTTTCTGGAAAGGATGCGAAGGCTGCACCAACCACGATATACTGGTAGCTAAAAACCGTAAGTTCTGCATCTGCACAGCCATGCTGTACGATCCGACAGAGCCGCGGAACATCAAAAAAGAACAAGAAAGAAATAACATTTAAAAGATACAGCACTATGGAAGAAAAGAAGAAAAAAGTAGTGGTGGCATTCAGCGGCGGACTGGACACATCGTTCACCGTCATGTACCTCGCTAAAGAAAAAGGTTACGAAGTATATGCAGCTTGTGCCAATACGGGCGGTTTCAGCGAAGAACAGCTGAAGACAAACGAAGAAAACGCCTACAAACTGGGAGCAGTGAAATATGTAACATTGGACGTTACTCAGGAATACTACGAAAAGAGTCTGAAATATATGGTTTTCGGAAATGTGCTGCGTAATGGTACTTACCCGATCTCTGTCAGTTCGGAACGTATCTTCCAGGCATTGGCCATCGCACGTTATGCCAACGAAATCGGTGCGGATGCCATTGCCCACGGTTCTACCGGAGCAGGTAACGACCAGATTCGTTTTGACATGACTTTCCTTGTACTGGCTCCGAATGTAGAAATCATCACGCTGACCCGTGATATGGCATTAAGCCGTCAGGAAGAAATCGACTATCTGAACAAACATGGTTTCAGTGCAGACTTTACCAAGCTGAAATACTCTTATAACGTAGGTTTGTGGGGTACATCCATCTGTGGTGGCGAAATCCTCGACTCCGCACAGGGATTACCGGAAACAGCCTACCTGAAACATGTGGAAAAAGAAGGCAGCGAACAACTCCGTCTCACTTTCGAAAAGGGAGAACTGAAAGCTGTCAATGACGAAACATTCGATGATCCGATCCAAGCTATCCAGAAGGTAGAAGAGATCGGTGCCGCATACGGTATCGGACGTGATATGCACGTGGGCGATACGATTATCGGCATCAAAGGCCGTGTGGGTTTCGAGGCTGCCGCTCCGATGTTGATTATCGGTGCTCACCGCTTCCTCGAAAAATACACATTGAGCAAATGGCAGCAATACTGGAAAGATCAGGTGGCCAACTGGTACGGAATGTTCCTCCACGAAAGCCAGTATCTCGAACCGGTGATGCGTGACATCGAAGCCATGCTTCAGGAAAGCCAGCGTAACGTTAACGGTACGGCAATCCTCGAGCTCCGCCCGCTTTCTTTCTCTACCGTCGGTGTAGAATCGGAAGACGACCTCGTGAAAACGAAGTTCGGCGAATATGGTGAAATGCAGAAGGGCTGGACAGCCGAAGATGCTAAGGGCTTTATTAAGGTAACTTCTACTCCGCTGCGTGTTTACTACAATAACCATAAAGACGAAGAGATATGATTAAAGCAGGAATCATTGGTGGCGCAGGATATACAGCAGGCGAATTAATCCGTCTGCTGCTCAACCATCCGGAAACTGAAATCGTATTCATCAACAGCAGCAGTAATGCCGGAAACCGAATCACCGACGTACACGAAGGACTATACGGAGAAACCGACCTGAGATTTACCGACCAGTTACCTCTGGACGCAATAGATGTACTATTCTTCTGTACCGCCCACGGTGACACGAAGAAATTCATGGAAAGCCACAACGTGCCGGAAGATTTGAAAATCATCGACCTCTCGATGGATTATCGCATCAAGAGTGACGATCATGACTTCATCTACGGTCTGCCGGAACTGAACCGTCGTGCTACCTGTACGGCGAAGCACGTAGCCAACCCCGGTTGTTTTGCTACCTGCATCCAGTTAGGTTTGCTTCCGCTAGCCAAGAATCTGATGTTGACAGGCGATGTTTCGGTCAATGCCATCACCGGAAGTACCGGTGCCGGCGTGAAGCCCGGTGCTACCAGTCATTTCAGTTGGCGTAACAATAACATCAGTATATACAAGGCCTTCGATCATCAGCACGTGCCGGAAATCAAGCAATCACTGAAGCAGTTGCAGAACAGCTTCGATTCAGAGATCGACTTTATTCCTTATCGGGGAGATTTCCCGCGCGGCATCTTTGCCACTCTTGTCGTAAAAACGAAAGTTGCACTCGAAGAAATCGTTCGCATGTATGAGGAATATTATGCAAAAGACTCCTTCGTGCATATTGTAGATAAGAATATAGACTTGAAACAAGTCGTAAATACCAATAAATGTCTGATACATCTGGAGAAACATGGTGACAAATTACTGATTATCTCCTGTATCGACAACTTGCTGAAGGGTGCCAGCGGACAAGCAGTTCATAACATGAACCTGATGTTCAACCTGGAAGAAACCGTAGGATTACGGCTGAAACCTTCCGCTTTCTAAAAACAGAAGAATTATGAAATTATTCGACGTATATCCTTTATATGACATCAATATAGTCAAAGGACAAGGCTGTAAAGTATGGGATGAGAACGGTACGGAATATCTGGACCTCTACGGAGGCCATGCCGTCATCTCCATCGGACACGCGCATCCCCACTATGTGGAGATGATCAGCAATCAGGTAGCAACCCTTGGTTTCTATTCAAACTCGGTGATCAATAAGCTGCAGCAACAAGTAGCCGAACGATTGGGAAAGATTTCCGGTTATGAAGACTACTCGCTGTTTCTGATCAACAGCGGAGCCGAAGCCAATGAAAACGCGCTGAAGCTGGCTTCTTTCTATAACGGACGCACCAAAGTCATTTCTTTCAGCAAAGCCTTCCACGGACGTACATCCCTTGCAGTGGAGGCTACGAACAACCCCACCATCATTGCTCCGATCAACAACAACGGTCATGTGACCTATCTCCCTCTGAATGACATCGAAGCGATGAAGCAGGAACTGGCGAAAGGTGACGTATGCGCTGTTATCATCGAAGGAATACAAGGAGTGGGCGGTATCAAAATACCGACTACCGAATTTATGCAGGAACTTCGCAAGGTTTGTACCGAAACCGGAACGATTCTGATTCTGGACGAAATCCAAAGCGGATACGGCCGTAGCGGAAAATTCTTTGCCCATCAATACAACCATATCCAGCCGGACATCATCACCGTAGCCAAAGGCATTGGAAACGGATTCCCGATGGCAGGTGTACTGATCAGCCCGATGTTCAAGCCCGTCTACGGACAACTGGGAACTACATTCGGCGGAAATCACCTGGCCTGCTCGGCAGCCCTTGCCGTAATGGACGTCATCGAACAGGACAATCTGGTAGAAAATGCAAAAGCAGTCGGCGACTACCTGCTGGAAGAACTCAAGAAATTCCCGCAAATCAAAGAAGTGCGCGGACGCGGACTGATGATCGGACTCGAATTTGAAGAACCGATCAAGGAATTGCGCAGCCGCCTCATCTACGACGAACACGTATTTACGGGAGCCAGCGGGACAAATGTACTCCGCTTATTGCCCCCTCTCTGCCTCAGCATGGAGGAAGCGGACGAGTTCCTTGCCCGTTTCAAAAGAGTACTCTAACTGATATTTGATTAATAAACAGCGAACAAAAAAGCAGCCTCGAACAGAAAAACAGTTCTTATTCAGGCTGCTTTTTGTTTTTTCGCAATTTACCGTTACCTTTGTCTGTAAGAATACATTAAAAAAGAAGCGCATATGAAAATAGCTATTATCGGTGCAGGAAACATGGGTGGTTCTATAGCCCGCGGCCTGGCAAAAGGAAGTCTGATAGCAGACTCAGATATCATTGTATCCAACCCCAGCGCAGGCAAACTGGAGAAACTGAAAGAAGAATTTCCGGGCATTTCCACCACTCTGAGCAATACGGAAGCGGCAACGGGAGCAGATGTTGTCATTCTCGCCGTGAAGCCCTGGTTTGTGGAGTCTGTCATGCGCGAGCTGAAGCTGAAGAGCAAACAGACGCTCGTATCCGTAGCGGCAGGTATCAGTTTTGAAGAACTCGCACACTTTGTGATAGCACCGGAGATGCCGATGTTCCGCCTGATTCCGAACACTGCCATCAGCGAACTGGAAAGTATGACGCTTATCGCGGCACGCAACACGAACGATGAACAGAACCTGTTTATGCTCCGCCTGTTCAACGAAATGGGAATGGCCATGCTCATCCCCGAAGATAAGATAGCCGCCACCACGGCACTGACTTCCTGCGGCATCGCTTACGTATTGAAATACATCCAGGCAGCCATGCAGGCCGGCATCGAAATGGGCATCCGTCCCAAAGATGCGATGGAAATGGTAGCCCAGTCCGTCAAGGGAGCCGCCGCATTAATTCTGAACAATGACACCCACCCCAGCGTGGAAATCGACAAAGTGACTACTCCGGGCGGAATTACGATCAAGGGAATCAACGAACTGGAACACAACGGATTTACCTCCGCCGTCATCAAAGCGATGAAAGCATCCAAATAATACCGCAAAATTATTAATAATCAAAAAACAACCACTTGTATGAATGACCAAATTAAACAGATCGCAGAACGCCTTCGCGGATTACGTGACGTACTGGAACTAACGTCTGAAGATATCGCCCGCGACTGCGACATATCTGCCGAAGAATACCGGCTCGCAGAGACAGGACAATACGACATTTCCGTTAGTATGCTACAAAAGATAGCCCGTACCTATAACATCGCACTGGATGCTTTGATGTTTGGCGAAGAGCCGAAAATGAGCAGCTACTTCGTGACCCGTGCCGGCAAAGGAGTCAGCATCGAACGTACCAGGGCTTACAAATACCAGTCACTGGCGTCGGGCTTCATGAACCGCACCGCCGATCCTTTCATCGTCACGGTCGAACCGAAGGGAGACGATGAGCCGATCCATTATAACCACCACAACGGACAGGAATTCAACCTGGTGGTTGAAGGCCGTATGCTTATCAACATCGAGGGCAAGGAAATCATCCTGAACCAAGGAGACAGTATTTATTTTAATTCAAAACTTCCACATGGCATGAAAGCGCTCGATGGCAAAACGGTACGTTTTCTGGCCGTAATTATGTAATAACGTTATGGTAGAAAGATTTTTAGCACAGACTAGCTTTGCCTCACAAGAGGATTTCATCAAGAACCTGAAAATAAACGTACCGGAGAATTTCAACTTCGGCTACGATGTAGTAGACGCCTGGGCTGCCGAACAACCCGACAAGAACGCTCTGCTCTGGACCAATGACCAGGGCGAAAGCCGTCAGTTCTCCTTTGCCGATATGAAACGCTATACGGACATGACGGCCTCTTACTTCCAGAGCCTCGGCATCGGTCGCGGAGACATGGTGATGCTGATTCTGAAGCGCCGCTATGAGTTCTGGTACAGCACCATCGCCCTGCATAAGCTGGGAGCAACGGTAATCCCCGCCACTCACCTGCTGACAAAGAAGGATATTATCTATCGCTGCAACGCTGCCGACATCAAAATGATTGTGGCTGCCGGCGAAGGAATCATACTGCAACACATCAAAGATGCTCTTCCCGAGTGTCCGAGCGTGGAAAAGCTGGTCAGTGTAGGTCCGGAAGTTCCGGAAGGATTCGAAGATTTCCATCAGGGAATCGATAACGCTGCCCCTTTCATCCGCCCGAGACATGCCAATACGAATGACGACATCTCACTGATGTACTTCACTTCCGGCACTACCGGCGAACCTAAAATGGTAGCACATGACTTTACGTATCCGTTAGGCCATATCGTTACAGGTAGCTTCTGGCACAATCTGGACGAAAACAGCCTCCACCTCACCATCGCTGATACCGGCTGGGGAAAAGCCGTATGGGGAAAACTCTACGGACAATGGATTGCCGGAGCCAACATCTTCGTCTATGACCACGAAAAGTTCACGCCTGCAGCTATTCTAGAAAAGATACAGGAGTATCAGGTGACTTCCCTTTGCGCACCTCCAACCATCTTCCGCTTTCTGATTCATGAAGACCTGACTAAATATGACTTGTCTTCACTGCGTTACTGCACCATTGCCGGAGAAGCGCTGAACCCTGCCGTATTCGAAACGTTCAAGAAACTGACAGGCATCAAGCTGATGGAAGGTTTCGGACAGACGGAAACGACACTGACAGTTGCCACCATGCCTTGGATGGAACCGAAACCGGGAAGCATGGGACTGCCCAATCCGCAGTATGACGTAGACCTGATCGACAGTGAAGGTCGCTCCGTGGAAGCCGGAGAGCAAGGACAAATTGTGATCCGTACCAGCAAAGGCAAACCTCTCGGACTTTTCAAAGAGTACTATCGGGATGCAGAACGTACACACGAGGCTTGGCACGACGGCATTTACTACACAGGTGATGTAGCATGGAAAGACGAAGACGGATACCTTTGGTTTGTAGGACGTGCAGACGACGTAATCAAGAGTTCCGGTTACCGTATCGGCCCGTTCGAAGTGGAAAGCGCTTTGATGACGCACCCTGCCGTCATAGAATGTGCTATCACCGGAGTACCCGATGAGATTCGCGGACAGGTAGTTAAAGCTACTATCGTATTGTCCAAAGACTATAAAGCACGTGCCGGAGAAGAACTGATCAAGGAATTGCAGAACCACGTCAAGAAGGTGACTGCTCCTTATAAATATCCGCGTGTGATTGAGTTCGTTGACGAACTGCCCAAGACTATCAGCGGCAAGATTCGTCGCGTGGAAATTCGCGAGAACGATGAGAAATAAGGCATAAAACCCATTTATAAAAAAGCCGGCTGCAAAGGATTGCAGCCGGCTTTTCTTTTCACTATCTGTAAGTATCGGATTCTCTAATCAATTGATAAAGCTCCAACCATCCGCTTAATCATTAGGATGATAGAAATTGTATTGTTCACTCCATGCAGGAATTCCGGTAAGCGTTATATCATTACCGTTCGGGCTATTATCCTTCAATACATTTCCTTTTCCTTCATCACACTTCCAATACCCAATCAAACCATCCGAATCTCCGGATATCTGGCGTGACATTCCTTCCTGAATAGCGTTCTCTGTCAGGCATTTGCTCCAAAGACGAATCTGAGCTAATTCTACCTGCATATTCCAGCCGAAACTCTGTGCTAAAGAAATATTATTGAATGTAAAGTCTCTTGAATCGGCTTTACTATTATTCAATGTACCATCTTTATAGAGGGAAATAGTAGATCCGTCATAAGTATAAGCAATGTGATACCATATATCCGGATACCAAAATTCCTCACTATCAAAATAGTTTCCATCCAACTGACACTGCAAACATGGCGCAATCTTTTTTGCTCCATCCGCCCAATAACGCAATAAAACGCCATTGAAAGAAATAGGAGCCGAATTGTCTGCGAAAATTAATCGTCTGAAAGCAATATTGGCAGGACCCACCCAATCTCCTGTCGGTCTGCCCGTTGTATTATCGAACTTGATCCAATACTCTATAGTCCACTGAGTAACAGGTATTTCGTTTTTAAAGTTCAGACTGGTTTTATTTGCTGATTTCAAAACCACCGCTTTCTGTTTATTAGGGGAAGTAAGCAGATAAAGAATATGGTTTGCGTTACCAACAAGTCCTATCGGTCCGGCTACGGAAGTGATCCGTACCGGAATCGCATAAGCCTCGTTATTGGGGGTGGTAAACGACTTTATAGTAAGATTAATGACTGGTGCAGACACTTCACCTGCGGGAATCGTAACTGTGCGTTCAAAACTTCTGAATTCTTCCGGCAAAAGTTCGTAAGACGCTTCATGCTGTTGATTATACTCATCAATGAGTTGCTGATCAATATCCAGTGTTACAGTTACATCTTGATCAATAGCACGAACCAAACGGACGGTCAATGTTTTTATCACATCTCCCTCGTCCACCAATTGTGCCTCTATCTGCTGACTAAACGTATTAGAAGGAGCCGCTTCCGCAATATATACTCCATTATCGATAGTTGACAGTTTTGCATCGTTGCATCCGGTGACAACAGCCAAAGCTGCCCCCAGCACAACATATCTTGAAAATTTAATCATCTTCATAATTATCCTTTTTTAGTTATGTTCTTGCAATTAATGATTAGCGGGATTCAGAACCTGAATAACCTCACGCATAAAGAAATAGTCATTCACCGGACGACAAAGATTAAAACGGTAGGCACCCACTCCGCCAATGCGGGCATCTACTCCCGGACGATAGTACATCGCCATTCCCTTCAATGAATAAGTCACAATACCATCACGAGTTGTAAATTCCGGTCCGCCATCCCCTTTATGCTTTTCAAAGTCCTCACACCAAACTGTTTTACTAAGAATCGTAGCTTCATCCTCTATCGAACCGAATTTATTTAATAATCTGTCAAAACGACCATCCAAAGCATCACTATATCCCTCATCCGACCTACAGTAATAGGCTTGAACCACATAATAATCTAATAAAGGGCCCGACTCCTTGTTCAGTGTCTGCGGTTCTCCGTCGACCATCAATATACGTCCAGTTCCCGATTTCGGTCCGAATTCTTTCGATAATTCATCCAAAAAAATATGCATACGGTCCGAATTTCCACTCAGATTTCCGGAATAGCCAAAATTCGGTTCAAAGTCGATATCGAATCCATCATAGTTATACTTATTGATTGAATCAATAATCACCCGCGCATATTTACGGATAGCTTTTTCTTGTCCTTCTTCCGAAGTGTCACCATAATTGCCATACCACCCCCAATAAGCAGCCATCGCTTCATCCTTAGAGTTGTACTGTACGCCATCCACGATGAAATCATTCTCAACAGAAGCAGGCGTATGACTTCTGCCTATATCTGTGATATGCTGACAATACAAAACTCTGAGACCTTTCTTCTCTCTCACTTCCTTAAGGTCACTTTTTTGTGCTTCAGTCAGGTTGAAAGCCCCTCCCCAAAGAGAGACGATATCCATTGAATCGGGAATACCTCTCAACTGGTTGTTCATATTCGTTCCGGTTCCGGTCCATTCACTGTACCAGCCGAAAACAATCGGATGATCGGATTTCTTATACTCTCTCAGTGCCTTATAATAGTCTTCGCCATTGATATTCACCGGTTCGGTGAACTTCGGTTCCATTTCAGTCCAGTCGCTGCACTGTATAAACATCAGTGCACCCATTACTCCAAATATGATATATAATAATTTCTTCATATTGTTATTCCTAATTTAAGCTATTAATAAGTACCATTTTCTTTCATTGCCCACCAAAGATCAGTTCCATTAGAATCTTTTCCATTGCTAAGCATACTGACGGCCGCTTCCACATTCGCCTTATTGTTATTGTATTCACTTCGTGTAAAACGAAGACGGCGTTGTCCGCGCCCCGTATTACAATCGGCATTCATAGATTCAGTTGCCGGGAAGATTCTAGGATAGCCTGTCCGACGGAAATCTGCCCATCCGTTCATCGGGTCGGGATAACAGGCAATCCATTTCTGGGTAAGTACTCTTTCCAGTTTCTTCGCGTCATCAGCTCCATCCTCCCACTTGATCGTAATGGACGACTGGTTCGTATAATTGTTTCCGGTATGTCCGGCAATTAAATTATCCACATAATTTCCCGGTACAGATGTAGCGTCAGCCAAATAATCATCGGCACCCGATACCCCAAATTCCTCAAAAGACAATCGAACTCCCTTTTCATAGAAAGTCTTGGCATCTCCACCCATATTCCAGCCTTTCAGTGCTCCTTCCGCACGCAGGAAAGCAGCTTCGGCAGCGTACATTACCGGTTGTGGCAATGTTTTGTCGGTAGCGATAAAGAGTTTGCTATAGTTGGCGTATACCGTAGGTTCAGGTATTTCTGCCGAACCCGAACGGACACCTACATACCCACCGGCAGCAGTCTGAGTCTGCGGAGTAAAATAAGCAGGACGGCGAGGATCGTTATATCCGTTCATGTACGACACGAGGCAGGCATTGGCTCTTACTTCGGGCCATCCGCTGACAATAGCATATCCATTTTCATTGATTCCGCCATTAGTCGTATCATAAGAACTGTCGCCCACACTTTCCATCACACCTCCAAGTACAGCTTCCTGAGCCTTGGTCTGAGCATATTCCGGTTCTACTCCCGAGATGCGGATAGCCATCCGAAGTTTCAGCGTATTGGCAAACTTCAGCCACTTCGAGCAGTCACCTTTATAGAACTGGTCTACCACAGCCAAATCTTGATTTACGCCGAACGTTGCCGCCGACTTCAGAATGGTGATCGTATTATCCAGATCGTCAAACATGGCATGCCATACAGTCTGCTCATTATCATAAGGGGCTTCCGTTTCGCCGGCCTTCATCTGTGTGTAAGGAATGGGACCTTGCAAAGATGCGAGCAGCTGCATACCATAAACACGGGTTAACTGAGCCATGGCATAAATGACACCTTTCTTTTCCGTAGAGTTCTCGACCAGAAAGAAAGAAGGATAGATATAGCCGTAGAGTCTTCCCCATGAGCTGTCATTGTGCCCTTCGGACGCATTATAATAAGCAAAGACATTCTTTCCAAAGCTCCAGTTAGCTGTCGCAGTCACTTGACCGCTAAAGCTGGCCCACATACAGTTAATCTCCTGACAAGCATTCTGTTGCGGACAAGCATACACGTTAAACATCGTAGACAGTAAGTTACTTGCCGGTACTTTTGAAGGCTGATAAGGGTTGGTATTAAAATCGTCAAAATTAGTAGTACACCCCGCCATCATACATACGACTGCGCTTGCTCCGATATATTTTATTATCTTGTTCATACCTATTTATTATTTAAAACTGAAATTTAACATTGAATCCGAAATTTCTTGTACTCGGAAGCATATAGGCATCAAATCCCTGATAGAAGTTAGATGCAGCAGAAGTGGTCAGTTCCGGATCGAAAGGAGCCTTGCAATAAATCATCCATAAATTCTTTCCTACCAGCCCAACAGTCATTCCGACCTTATTGTCAAACCATTTTTTAGGCAATGTATAACTAAGTGAAAGTTCGCCGAGTCGTACATTGGTAGCGCTATACGTGTAGTAAGCCGCAGTTCCCTGAATGGTCTGATAGTAAGTCTGTGCAGAGACTTTGCTCTGATTAATCTGCACGCCTCCTGCGTCACGTACGTCCGCGCTGACTTTGGAAACACCGGCAGCGTCAAGTACGGACTGCGTCTCGCTGATAACAATACCTCCGAAACGTCCGGTGAAAGTCATGCCGAGATTAACTCCCTTATAACCGAATCCTAAACTCCAGCCCATATTCATCTTAGGCAGAATAGAACCTAAGTAGGTTTCTTTGTTCTCCATAGCCAGTCCGACACCTTCTTCATTAAGAATGTAGCCATTCAAGTCACGTTTGAGCAAGCGTTGTCCGTATACGTCTCCCATTGATCCTCCGACACGCAAAATCAGGCGGGCATCCGTATGTCCATAAGTAAGCGGAGACAGTTCCGGCATCTGGATAGGTTGTCCGGTGGCATAGTTGTACACACCGTCAGCCAACCGTTTTACCCGGTTCTTATTCCATGTCAATGTATAGTTCGTATTGAAAGAGAAATCTTTCCACTGCTTGTTATAACCCAATGACATTTCCAGACCTTCGTTCATGATGTTTCCACTTTGGATAGGAATATTAGAATATCCCGAAGAAAGCGACAAGTCCGCATAGAATGTCTGATTATAAGTATTGGAACGATAATAAGTCAAGTTAAGACTGATGTCATTGAGGATACGTGCGTCCAAACCTACTTCCCATGACTTGGTACGTTCCGGTTTCAGTTTCGTGTTCGGATAAGAAGAGGTACTGGTCCAGCTCTGTGTCTGTTCATCGTAAGGGTAAGTAACGGTAGTCATGAAGCGGCCGTAAGAGTTACCTACCTCAGTGTACGAACCGCGAACTTTCAGGTATGTCAGCCAATCAGGAGCATTAAACATACTCGTCAGAATGGCGGAAAGTCCTATTGACGGGTAGAAGAAAGACTTGTAATCGGAGAAAGCCAGTCTTGAATCCCAGTCGTTACGTCCGGTAGCAGTCAGATAGATCATCGATTTCCAACCAATTTCCGCATTGGCAAAGATAGCGCGTGTCTGATCATGCCAGCCGGACTGTTTTGCTTTCCATGCTTTATTGAAATCGATATTGTGGACGGCAAAGAAATTGATAAGTTTCAATCCGCCTTCATATCCGATCATTTCATAACGGCTGTCACTCAGTGACACACCAAGGTTGACATTGACCGACCAGTCGTTAAAACTCTTATTCAGTGTAGCAATCGCATCCGCATACGTGTTCTTTGATTGTGTAGAGGTGTCACTGTACGTTCCACGGTCACCCGACACCAGTGTGCCGGTAGAAGCGTATGCCTTATAAGTACTACGATTATCATAATTATCTATTTTCACACGTCCTACCACATCCAGCCAGTCGAACAACTGATATTTGAGGGAAGCGTTGATCATATAACGGGTCTTCTTATTCTCCCGCAACTGACGATTCTGTATCCAGTAGGGGTTGGCAAGACCACTTGAAGTACCGCCGTAAGGCCAGTATTGCTCCATCAGGTCCATACCGGAATTATAACGTTCGAACATACGTACATCATCGAAATTCTCACTACGAGGGAAACGGTAAAGTCCCGGCAGAGGATTATAGTAATAACCCTGCGACATCATATTCTTGTCATTCTGAAGAATATAACTGGCACCGGCATCGAGTGTCATCTTGTCTTTCAGGAAACTGGTCGTGTTACGGACAGTGAAATTATAGCGGTTGTATCCACTGTTGGGCAATATATTGGTGGTGTTGGTAGTAGAAGCCGACAAATACGCCTGATTCTTCTTGTTACCGGTTGACAAAGCAAATGAGTTAATGACATTCGCTCCGGTCTGGAAGAAGTCACGCGGATCGTAGTCACTGTTTACAATCGGTCCCCAGCTATCCAGGCTGTTGGGCAGGTTACCATATTTGCTCTGCATCTCAGGCATCATTGACACCTTCGAGAAAGTAGTATTATTGGAGACCGTGACAGAAGTCTTGTCCGCAGACCCCTTCTTGGTGGTTATCAGCACAACACCGGCAGCGGCAGCATTACCATACAGAGCTGCGGCAGAAGGTCCGGTCAGCATAGAGATAGATTCGATGTCTTCCGGGTTAATGTCGGCAGCGCCATCCGTACCCTGCTGGTCATAGATACCACCGCCACCTCCATTCATCATGTTATACATCGGTACACCGTCGATCACATAAAGCGCCAGATTGGAAGAAGTGATAGATTTGACACCACGCATCACGACACGCGAAGCACCTCCCGTGGTATTGGACGAATTAATATTAACACCGGCCACCTTACCATTCAGAGAAGAGATGAAGTTCGCATCTTTCACAGTAGTCAGTTCATCACCGCTCAGCTGCTGCACGTTGTATGACAATGCCTTCTCCGAGCGTTTGATACCCAATGCCGTCACTACCACCTCATTCAGTTCCTGCGTCGCATCCTCTAGCACCACATTGGCAACATTTCCTTTTACGGGTACTTCTTTTGACTGATAACCTACATAGGAAAATACAAGAACAGGATTCGCCGATGAAGTGGAAAGCTTATAGTTTCCATCCATATCGGTGATGGTTCCCTCACCGGAACTCTTCTCCCGGATAGAGACACCAATCAACGGCTCTCCATTCTTATCTTTTACCGTGCCGGCAATAAGTCTTTCTTTTCTCTGCTGTGCAACGTCTTTTTCTTTTGCAGCCAGTACTATTTTATTATCCAAAACTTTATATTCGATGCCCACACCTTTAAAAACTTGCTCCAGAACCTGGAATATATTCTTATTAGACACTGACACCGACACTTTGCGTTTCAAATCGAGATTCTTACTGTTTACAAAAAAGCCGAATCCGGACTCAAGTTCGATTTTGTGAAGCACTTCCTCTATGGTACAATCGTTTGCCTTCAATGTGATGGAAGTCTTTTGCGCATATCCATCGGACGCATATGCCAGTCCGAATGAGCAGACAATGAGTATAAATAGTAACTTCATAGATAGTGATATTTTCCTTGAAGACCGCCTAAGAAGGTTTAATCCTCCAAGAAATTGGACGATACAATAATTTTGCATAAATTTGTAACGAGTTTAATTAAAAAACTAGTAGTTATACTTGTCGGGAAACAAGTAGATTCACGATTACTGGGCTCAATACGGGAAGATACGACCAATATCATCCCGTATCTTTTTTAGTTTCAAGGGTCTTTGTTTTTCATGGCAATAAGCTTTTTTGAAATAAGGTTATTAATAACACTAAATAAAAATTTCTATCTTCATCTTCTCTTTACTTCCTTGTACACTGTTCAGATAACGCCAGCGTATTTTCGAAGAAGCTTCTATATAATTCAGTATCTGCTCCAGGCTCCTGCTCGTGAATGTCCCGGAGAACAGGTCATCATCGGGCACATTGCGTCGAACGATAAATTCCACATCATATCTGTCTGCCAAAATCTCCAGAGCATCCTGCAAAGATGTCTGCTTAAAGACGATAATACCATCCTTCCATGCCAGTTCTCCCTCACCGGAAGTAGTATAGAGCTCCGTTTTTCCACTCTGCGAATAATAGATCAGCTTCTGACCGGGTGCCATAGTAATGTACTGAGGCTTCTGTGCGGTATTATTAAATTCGAAATGCACTTTCCCTTCTATCAGAGTGGTAGTAATCTCTTCGGAATCCCTATACGCCTTTACATTGAACTTTGTGCCCAACACTTTAATCGCAGACTGATGGGCTGTGGAAACAATGAACTGTTTCTCCGGGTCTTTCTGAACTTCGAAATAGGCCTCCCCGTCCAGTTCCACTTTACGGGTACGGGAAGCGAACTGACTGGGAAAAGTCAGCGTACTTTTTCCGTTTACCCATACCATTGTTCCGTCAGCAAGCGTCACTTGCGTACGTTGTCCGGCAGGCACATATACGGTCTGCATTTCTACATTTTCCTTTTGCAGAGTTTGTATCAGTATATAACTTAATCCGAAAGCCAAAACAAATATAGCCGCAATCCGCATCGCCTTCATCGTAAAAGTGCGTAGTGAAAGCAGCTTGTCACGCCCCGTTTTCAACTCATCCGCATCCTGCCAAACAAGTGCATCATAACTTTTGCGGAGTGACATAAATTCTTTGAGATTAGCGGCATCGGCATCAATCCATGCTGCAACTTCTTCTTTCTCCCTTTGAGAGGCTTTTCCGGATATATATTTTAAAAGTAAATTCTGATTCATATTATAAGTTGAGTTACTTTATAAGTAATAAACAGGAGTATATTTGCTCCCCCTTTCATATAGAATACCACTCACTAAAAATAATCCCTAGTGAGAAATACAACTTTTTTTGCTGTTATTAAAAAAAGAGGAGAAAAAGATATTTTCAAGATCATCAAATAAAAAATATCAGGAAAGGAGCATACTCTTTCAGATTATCACGCAGCAGCTTCACAGCTTTGCTTATATGATACTCCACTCCTTTGACACTGATACCCAATTCTTCAGCTATTTCTTTATGAGATTTTCCATCCAGACGATCGGATATAAATGCAATGCGCGTCTTTTCCGGCATACCAGCCAACAATGTTTTCACCTTTGAGCGTAATTCTTCGGACATAACTTCCTTCGGATCACAGGCTTCCAAGGTTGAAATACGGATTTCCAATTCCCGTTGTCCCTTATCTGTCAGGTTTTGGTAGACGTTCTCCTGAACCTGCAAATGTTTCAGGTAATTGAGTGACTTGCTACGTATATAAGTGATTAATACAGCTTCGATACTCGGAATTTCCTGTTTTTTACTTAATTCCCACAAATAAATGATTGCTTCCGATACAATATCTTCAGCTACCAAATCATTATGGACGTATGATAAGGTAAACAGGAATGCTCTCCTATAATAGGTAGTATATATCGAATTAAAATTAATTGCAGTCATTTCGATCTATATTAATGGCGCTTATGCGTATAGTTTAAGTATATCCAAAGGTCTTTAATGATTGCAAAGAAATATATTTTAATTGAATAAAAGAACTTTTTGAAGAGAAAATGGGACATAAGCCGGTAAATCATCAGAAGGCTGACGACTAGCATATAGCTTTCACTCCTTTCTCTCCACTTTTTTCCAATGCTAAAAACTGACCAATTTATGCTAAAATCAGATCATTGCATCATTTCTATACTATTATGACTCAAAATTGCTCTAATCTATAAATCCAACTTCCTATATTTGCAGCCATAACAATTAAAACACAAAAAGAATATGATTACAAGTAGAAAGGTTTCTCAGGTCAATGTTTTTGCTGGTAGTCCCTGGGAAGTAGCCAGCGTAAAGAGTTTATTGAAAGCAGCGTATATCGAGGCATCAATGAAAGACAATGGATTGAACAGTATACTCATTTCTGTTCCATGCGAATATTATACAGCAGCAATGCGTGTGATTAATAAAAGAAAAGTTTCATAGGTTTTAGGTTAAACATATAAGATTAAAGCCGGGTACGATGGGAGATCGCACTCGGCTTTTCAGTCTTTGTATGATTCTTTTAAAACGAAGTAACCTTTAGATTGGTTGACTTTCTGTTTGTTTAATCTTCAGTTTGCTCAGTTTCTACTTTTTCATTCCGTAGCTTTTCAAGAGCGGCAATCTGCATATTACAGAAAAGGTGTATGTGATGAATCAAGTTAGTGTTCTGTGACAAGTAAACAACAGAGTCCATGAGTTGGGCAGACAGTTGGTAGGCTTTCCGATTATTTGTATTTTCGTCCGGACGACGCATATAAAGGGCAAAACTTCGATACAAGATAGGAATAAAGCGTTCCCACGGAAGTTCTAAGCTAAGCAACAAATGGTTCATATTCTCCAGCATACGTTGAAGAGACTCAAGGTCCGGCTTATCAGATTGCTTGCCATACACCTCTGCCCATAGACGGGCTTCTTCTTCAAAAAAGTTTTCTTTGGAATTTTCTTTCGCGATAGTCAATGCGTTTTCTGTTTCCATAAAATAGTAGTATTAATAAAAGGGCAAAAAAAGAACGGTTTCGCCTTTCCCGTTGACTATCACTTTCTAGAAGCTGAAGGCACATTACATACTCTTCACGGGGGTACGAAACCGCCTATGAGGAAATTGTAAGCATAGAAAATGCCTACAACTTGTCAAAAGCAGATACACCGCTTCTAGAAAAAATGATAGTCACTGCAAATATACTATTTTTCAAATATAAGTAAGGAATATCTGTAGATTTATTGATCAGAATTTCCACCTTTACACTAACCCACCATCGTAAACTTACAGCCGTAAGTCTTACCATCGTAAGTTTACGGAAGAATCAATCAATTAGTCAAGAAAGAGAAACCAATGAGGTTTTACAATAGCTCCCCAGTAATTTGACAGCAGTTTTGCCCTCATGCTCTAACAAACCGTCTGTATCCCTTTATTCATCGTGGTTTTCGGTGTGGTAGCAACTGTGGTGGCAGGTATGAGAGCAAACGGTTGCTCTCACTCTGTTTCATCCTGATTAGTATCGTTTCCACATTACTATCTTCTGATTTACAGGATGTTAATATCTGACATCTCAGCTATTAACATTTGCTCTCTCAGTCATTAATAACTGAGAAATCAGCTATTAATGACTGATACCCCATACATTATTAGCCAATAAATGATTCAATGCTTCCTAAAAGAACAGGTCAATTGAAACAACTAACACGGTCGAGTCAATCCAAACATACGGTCAAGTGAATCCAATCGACAGGTGTTTCAGAAAGTTTCAAACGCTTGAACTAATGATTCCAAACTGTTGGAACTAAAGTTTCAAGCCTTTGGAACTATGGTTTCAAGCCTTTGGAACTATGGTTTCTCTTCGCTGAAACTATAGTTTCAAGACGAGGAAACTAATTTAGTTGTCTTATCCTAAATTGACATTGGAACTACAGGAATAAAATGAAGATACTACAAAGGTTAGAGATTGGATTTAGAAAAGTGAGGGCAAGCATTTGCTCTCATACCTGCTACCACAGTTGCTACCACACCGAAAACCACGATGAATAAAGGGATACAGACTGTTTGTTAGAGCATGAGAGCAAAAGTGATGCTAAATTACTATTGAGCAATCCTTGATAATTCTCTGCACAACAAAAGTGCAGAAATATGCATAATACTGCACTTTTGTTGTGCAATTATCGCATCATTGCAGATAAATGCACTTCAGCTATGGATTGCTTATACGAAAACTTCAACAAGTTATTAAAGAGTACGAGCACGAATATAGCACCCATTCGATCTATCCCACTTTGGTATTTTGGAATGAATTATTAGTAAACTAAGCAAAAGCCTTTTTCATCTTTTAGTCCACACTATTTTTATAAAAGGCACTAATTTTATTGAATTACCTCACTAACAGAGCGCTAGATTTCAAAAAGAAACTTAACTTTGCACCCGAGTTTTATATAAAGAGACTGAATTAGTAACTAAAAAGATTAAACCGCATGAAAATTAAGACTTTAATAGCCTGTTTCATACTAGCTTGTGCTGCAACTTCCTGCATACAGGATGAAGCACTGAACTCAGAAGCAGCCATTGATGCTTGTACAGGTGATGATGTACAATTAGCAAACATCAATGCTGATTCAAAGCTGATCAATGTATATGTAAACAAGGGAGCTGACTTGTCCAAACAAAAGTTAGAATTTGTAATTCCGGAAGGAGCCACTATAAAAATAAATGATCAAGTTGCTGGAGATACAGAAGCCACATATGACTTTAGTGAAGAGCCACATTCCCGGAAATTCACTGTCACATCAGAAGACGGTCAATGGAAACCTGTTTATACCGTCAATGTTGTTTTAGCAGAATTACCTACTTCTTTCAACTTTGAAGAGTTATTACCTTCCAATGACTACGATATCTTTTATGAATTCCAGCCGGGCACTTCACAAGAAATATCTAAAGTATTACAATGGTCAAGTGGTAATCCGGGTTTTAAATTGACAGGTATGGCAAACTCCAAAACAGATTACCCAACTGTACAGGTAGCCAATGGTTTCAGAGGTAAAGGAGTTAAATTGGAAACTCGTGATACCGGTAGTTTTGGAGCAATGGTAAAGATGTATATTGCTGCCGGTAACTTATTTATCGGAACATTTGAGGTAGGAAATGCATTAACAGATCCTAGAAAAGCCACTAATTTCGGTTTCCAGTTCTATAAACGCCCTAAAACGCTCAAAGGACATTATAAATTTAAAGCAGGAGATGTATATTCCGTAGAAGGAAAACCACAAGAGGGTGTAAGAGACAAATGTGATATTTATGCTGTTATGTATGAAGCTGAGAACAATTCTGTCATGCTTAATGGTGATGATGTATTTACTTCAGATAAGTTAGTATCATTAGCGCGAATTAAACCGGAAGATGTTGTTGAATCAGATCAATGGACTGATTTTGAAATTCCTTTCGAACCGGTAAAAGGACGAGTAATTGATGATACCAAATTAAAGAATGGAAAATACAAATTAGGTATAGTGCTTTCGTCCAGTGTAGACGGTGCTTATTTTAAAGGGGCAGTGGGCAGTACACTATATGTCGATGAAGTAGAACTTATTTGCGAAGACTAAAAAAACAAGAAAATGAAAAGATATAAATTACTCAATATTATAGCTGTACTACTATTAGTAAGTACACTTTCAGCGCAGGCGCAAGAAGAAAGAAATCAAGGTATCATCTGGTCGTATTTACACGGATGGGAATATGGAATCAAGGCAGGTTTCAGTATTGGAGGAACTTCTCCATTGCCTCTACCTGAAGAAATTCGTAAAATAGATAGCTATGCCCCTGGTGGCCTCGCCATTTCAATTGAAGGAAACGCAACTAAATGGTTTGACACGAAATGGGGAATGACTGTAGGAGTACGACTTGAAAACAAGAATATGACCACAGAAGCTACAGTAAAGAACTATGGGATGAAGATTATCAACACCAACGGCGGAGAGTTACAAGGCTTATGGACCGGTGGCGTAAAGACTAAAGTCAAAAACTCTTATCTGACTATCCCAGTAGTTGCCAACTATAAAGTAAGCAAACGTTGGAAAGTCTCAGCAGGTCCGTATGTATCTTATCTTATTGAAAGAAATTTCTCCGGACATGTATATGAAGGTCACTTGCGTACTCCGGATCAGACAGGTTCGCGAGTAGATTTTACTGGTGAAAGCATTGCTACTTATGATTTCTCTGACAATCTGCGTAAATTCCAATGGGGATTGCAATTAGGCGGTGAGTGGAGAGCATTCAAACATTTAAATGTGTATGCTGATTTAACATGGGGATTGAACGATATCTTCAAGAAGGATTTTGATACGATTTCATTTGCTATGTATCCTATTTATTTAAATGTAGGATTCGGGTATGCGTTCTAGAGAAAACACTACAATTTATTTAAATAAAAACAACTAAAAAAGCCGTTAATTTTAATTGCATTAATGTATACAATTGGAATTAACGGCTTTTTCTGTTATAGATTTCTTATACTCAACACACTATTGAGGTGTTACCGTAAAACTATCAATAAATAAGGTACTACCAGGAGCGCCCATAAAGTAGTCTCCTTCAGCACTTGAGGAACACACAATAGCTAAATAATATTTTTTAGTTGCATCATAACTTTTCCCTTCCAATAATTTAAATGGGATAGAGAACTTAGTCCAATCACTCTTCGCTGTTCCATCTTCCAAAACGGCCTTCATTACAATACGTTTAGAGCTTCCAATATATAGATCAGGATCATTGTAGTCTCCATTCAACGGAATGTTGTTATTCTCTTCATCCAAAAGTTCTTCATACAAAACTGCATATATTGAACATTCATCTGTTTTATCAGCTACGACTTCATTTTTATTATTATAATATGTTGTCCCTGGAGTATATTTATAATAGCCAGTAAAAGTAGCAGGTTCCCCAACAAAAGGAACACCAAACTTTGTACTATTCAAAGTATTATTCATATCAGTTTTAAAGATACCTGTAAATAATGAGCCTGCTGTTACATAAGGTACCAACCCTCCTAATAATGCATTAAAATCCATACCATTTAAAAACATGTAAGTATAAACTGTTTGCAATTTAGCTGCTTTACCACTTTGTCCTTCTACAGGAGAAACTGTATATGAGAACAGCTCTGGAAGATTTGAACCAAACATCTCATTAATTGTCATAATTCCCGGATTACTAGTACCATAAAGTCCTTTAGGAACATCATATTGTTCTGTAGAACCCGATGTAGATGATTTGATAGTCTCCCATTCATCGAATCCAAAATCTCTTATTTGACCTGATACAGAAACTGTATATTTAGTAGTTACAATTCCATCTTCGGAAGTCACTGTGTATATTACAGGAGATGAAAAATCTTGTTCTACTCCAGAAGCAGGAGTTATTGTTGCTTTATCAGAAATAACAATAGTAGGCGCAAACGTCAAGTTCTCCAATCCATCTGGAATAATAAAACTAATATTATTCCCATCTATTTTCCCCTCTACATTCGCATCTCCTATCTTAACTACAAAGCTCTGGATCGCAGCCTCTGAACTTTGATCTGCAGACAGTTTTGTTCCTGCAAAATCAACCTTCACATTCAAAGTTCCGCCAGCAACAACAGCTATATTCATTGCCAGTTTATCACCTTCAATAGTTCCATTCACTGTTACAGCACATTCACCAACTAATAATGTAATATTCTGACTACCTGCAAAAGTATAACTATTACCATTTTTTTGTACAGAAATCTGTTCTACTGCAATAGTACCAAGATTCAATGTCTGAAAACTAAAGTTTCTCAGCTCCATCTTAATTTGGTTTTCACCAGTCTTAGAAATATATACTTTTTGTGTTATATCATTAACTTCAATAACTCCAGCTGCATCAACATCTAACTTACCCCAATAAACTCCATCAATTTCACCATCCCGAATAGTTTCTGGGTCGTCATCACTACAAGCCGTAAAAAGGCTGACTGAACAAATAAGCATAAACAAATACAACAAACTCTTTTTCATAATTCTGTTATTTAATTAATAATCTATTTGATCGCAAAATCGGGTACAAAGTAACATATTTATATTAGTTATCACAAGGTCTATTCTTTGTATTTTATGATCTGATTTTAAGATTACATTACCCAAAACACTGTTATTATAGAGTTTTTAAGGTTCATATTTACACTACATCTAACAAAAGAGCATTAAATAAGGGGAGATTAAAATCCCCCCTTTTTATTCAAAAATACTATAGTTTTCAAAGTTATATTTCTAACTAATTGATTCAATCTAACCTCCTCATCATTCTCCAATAACCTCTAACTCATCGATAATTAAAGTACTATTTACAGCTCCTTTAAAAGCTGCACCATCTTTACTTGAGGAACATACAATTGCCAGTTTATATGATTTAGACATATCATAAGATTTTCCGTCCAAATTATTGAATGGCAACTCAAAAGTAGTCCACTCAGCTTTTGCTCCACCATCTTCCAATACAGCTACAGCTACACGATACTCCGAAGATGCAATATCATGCCCAGTAAGTATTACCTCTTTGCCTTCACTATCCACAGCTTCATACAAAACAGCCATTATAGAGCACTCATCCACAATTTCCAGATGCTCCAGAACATTCTTTTTATCAGAACCATCTACATAGTTATCACCAGGAGTATATTTATAAATACCTTTAAATATCAAAGGCTTTTTTGCATATGGAATACCAAATTTAGTAGAATTTAACTGATCTGATGCATCGGTCTTAAAACTACCAGTAAATAAAGAGCCCGAAGTTATCGCAGGGGCCAATCCAAAACCAGCTCCTTTTGTATATAAAGTTATCAACTTGGCAGAGGAGCCACTATAACCATCTTTATCTTCTACCACAGGAAAACCACCTTTAAAACCTAAAGTAGCTAAAAGCCCTGCTCCTTCATTGGAAGTGCTCAATTGATCCACTGGAGCCGGATTCCAATATTCATTTTTCAAACCTTCATGTTGAACAACCCAAGTATCAAATGAATACTTTAAAAAATTCTGACTACCCGCTATTGAAGCTACATATTTTTTAGTCGTTCCATCTTCTGCTATAACTGTATAGGTAACAGTTTTACCAGCGGAAAAATCCTGTGGGACACCACTTTTGGGAGCCACTGTAGCTTTTTCTGATATTTCAATAATCGGAGTCAATGATTTCAAATCATCATCAGTAGCTTCGTCATTCACTTTAAACAAGATTGTACCCTTTTCTTCATCAATAACCGGCGCTACTGTCACAACCTCATTATCAATAGTAAAACTAGTAATTTTAGCCTCTGATTTTTCACTTCCCGATAGTTTAGCACCTTTATAATTGACTTTAACTTTCATTCCGCCTTCTACATCTACATCAATAACCATATCTACAGCATCCTTACCAATTGTACCCGAAACGGATGTATTGCACACACCCACCACAAGACTTAACTTCTGATTGCCTGAGAACTTATATGTATCACCACTTTTTGTCAGAGCACAATTATCCACTGTTATATCACCAATAAGAAGTTCAGTACCCGCCACGGTAATAGTAAAGTTTCTCAATTCTAATTTAACGGCAGTATCTGAAGCCTTTGAAATATAAACCTTCTGAACCATATCAGAAGCAATAGGAGTAGATACTCCCACATAATATACATCCATCGTTCCCTTATATGCACCTGCAAGTTCACTATCAACAGGATATTTCACATCATCATCATCACTACAACTCACAAATAAACTTATGGAACAAATAAGCATGAACAAATACAACAATCTTTTCTTCATAATCTTCATAGTTAAATATTAAATATTTCTTATCACATAAAATTATGCAAAGTTAATTATTAAAAAGCACTACCGCAAGTGCTATTTTTGGTATTATATGTTCCATTTTTAATATATTCTCAATATTTACTCTAAAAACAAGTATTTATAGGTCGTGATTCTATATCCTATAAATCCCACATCCATCAACGACAGTCAAATAAAACTTTCCCCAATTTAATATCCGCTCAACAGCCTCCCCCTTACGAATGACAGAAGTGAATTTACAACATTATAATTATTGCATATTTATTAAAAAAGCCGTATCTTTGCAGTCTTAGTCATAATTGAAAGTTTGTCAAAGTACAAAGTTAGACATGTTTAATATTGAATTTATTACAAATGTCGTTTCGTTGTGATGGCGGAACCATTTGAAATTACTACTGATTTAATATCATTTTACTCAGAATATTCAGTCGTGATGATGCGATATTCTTTCTTAATCTATAAATATATATATATGCAAATGTTGACAGCCTATAATGGGCAGTTAGCGTCGTTTGTATGCGTGATGTCTTACGTGTTTAAATTTAGTATTGCTTATATACATGTTTATAATGATGAAAAAAGCCCTGGACCGTGATGGTTCGGGGCTTTTCTTGTACTTGCAATAAGCAAGAAGGAAAAAGATTTCAGATTACATCGGCAACTGTGCTATTATCTCTTTCGAACATACCGGCAATTTGCCATTCTTTCCCATATCCACAAAAACCGTTGCACACAACACCGTCCATTGGTCACCATATGTCATCGTACTGCTATGGCTATACCCAAGGCAATGCCCGTATTCATGAAACATGGCCTGACGGGGATAATTATGCGGATGGGCATCCGGAGGAGTCGCATCAAAATAAACACCGGTATAACAATAATTAGCCAAGCCGTACGTATTGCCCCCACCTAATCCGCCGACACCGGCAACACAACCCAGCACAAGCCCGCCATGATTACGGATTCTTTGACGCAACGCATCCAGATTGATCGGATTTCCTCCATTGTCTTTCAACAAACCTTCGTATTTGTTCATTTCCATATTAAACTCTTCGGAAGAGAACATGAAAGCCATATTGACAGCCAACGCCACTCCGTGACGGCACAATAACGGATTCATATGACGCCAATACGCATGACCATTGTCAGCCGAATAAGAAGAAAAACGTATAAACCAGCGACTGTCTATCTGTTCTATTTTCTTCATAAACGGATCTTCTGTACGAATAACAAGCGTCACATCATCATTGGAAAGTCCGGGCTGTGCAGGCACCACTATCTTCCGTCCACTACTTGTAGTGAATGTCCGTTCCGAATCTACAACCGGCAAGGGGAATGACGCTTCCATAAACGGATAAATCTGTTCAAAATGTGCCAGTTCGAAGAACTCCATGCTAAATTTATTAAAACGGCACATAATCTTCACATCCTGAATACCTACAGGAGAAAAGAACTTGACAAGCAACTGATGTTCGTCTGAAATGGAAACCTGCAACGGAGCATTCGCATAAAAAGAACGACGGCGACTGTCATAAAAGACCTCACGTGGCTCACTGGCCAAAAACATCGTATCCGCGCGAAACCGAAAGAAGTCCTCTTTGCGAACATAAAGTGAACCATCCTGATTTTCCGGATGCAGATAATCAATACTAATATGAGATACACGGCCTGCCTCAATCTTACAATCCGTGAAACGGTATTTACGGACAAACTGAGTTCCGTCACTGCGATCGGACTCAATCGTCACAAATCCGGATAATGCTTTTGTGCCGGGCAATGAGTAAAACGAGTATTTCCCGGTAATGTCATAAGATTCTATCTTTCTGGTTCCGGTATATTTCCCGTCTGCACCAAGAGTCCCATATATTCCTTCGGCATCGTCGAAAGTTATATCGATTTTACGAATGAATCTCCACATATAATCGGACGATACATTCAAATCGACATCCACTCGCCCTACAGAACGCTCCAAGACCACTGTATGCGACACCGAAGCCTGATCTCTGCCGATATGCAATTCTATTTTCTTATAAAAGTAAACCGCATCTAACGGCGCATTTTCCGCATGATTTATCAACCAGTCATCGGACAGTTTTTCGGGTTCTTTGACAGCCTCATCTTCTTCCTCGCTCGTAGTAGCCAGAAAAACGACTGTATAATCCCCCATACTCAATCCTTCAATAGTCAATTTTGAGAAGTTTTCTTCCAGCTTCTGATATAAGGGCTTAATAATCTCTCCACGTTCATTGGCAATAGCATACCACATACGAGTGATCTGCTCCGGTTTGCTTCCGCGTGTCTGCACCACGGACGCATCGTCTTGCTGCAACCCAAACAAAAACGACACTTGTCCGGAATGGGAAGGAACAATGCCGGTCTCCTGTTCAAAATCGCCCGAACAGTTGGTAAGCAATAATGCGCCCAGTAATATCATTATGATTCTTAGCATCTTCATAAACAGCCTCCTCTATTTCTTTACACAACGTACGGATGCAAATGCTTCCATCTGTAACCGCTGTTTCTTAATAACGGTTGACTCGGCTCCTTCGAACGGCAACCAGTAAGCCCATGCATAACCGCCCGGAAGACCGTTACGTTCGTTTGTCCACAACACAGCTCTTTTCCCGAAAGCCGGATTATTGGATGACGACTTATCTCCCTTCGAGCCAGCCAAAGGAATAATAAGGCTGCGACCGGTGTCTTCCGAAGTAAACTTCACATAATGCTGTGTTCCCGTCACACCACTGGACGGAGTTATCAGTGTTCCTTCTCCGATGTGAAGTGTAGCGGCAATTGTTTCTCCATTTCCTGCCTTATATCTACCCGGAATCTCTTGGTCTGCAGGAAGCAGAGACTGCCATTCGTTACCAGTCGGTATCCGGTATCCTTCAGGGCAAGGCATATGTGTATCATTTACCCAAGGTGCATCAGCTGTCTGGTTACCTAAATTGTTGGAAGGATTATACCCCTGCCAAGGCACGTACATATATAAACGTCCAAACTGGAACAGACCACCCACCGTGTTAATCCAACTTTTATGATACATATCTTCGACCGTAGCCCCGTCCAACGGATAAATCTGATCTTCCAGATCGCGGCTACGCGCATTAAATGCCATCCATACATTTCCTGCGATTTCCACAGTTTCAATCTGTTTGTCACTCGGAGCCACACGTATCTCCACGTAATCATATGTTCCACTCAACAAGGCATTTTTCAAATGCACCAAAACCGTATAGCCCAGGCGACCGCTGCCTTGCGCTGCAACCGATACATTAAATGACGACACGATACCTTCCGCCTCTTCCGACACGGACATATTGCCTACACTTGTTCCGCTACCGGCACCTTCTGTAGAAGAAATATCGATACGAGTGTCTGTAACGAACGCCAGCGTCATGTCATCAGCACCTGTAGCAGGCACTTCCAGTATATTATTCTCATAGTCTACCTTCACCCCTTCCGGAATCCTGGATTTCGACGCATTAAGCAAAAGACGTTGGTTCGTATCAGGCTTTCCGACAATAGTTTCCCCTTCTTCCCACGGTTTGATCTCAAAAACGCCTGTCACTTCAGCTCCCACATTGAGCACTGCCAATTCATATACTTTATTGCGTTCGACAACTGGTAATTCGACTTTTAACCTGATAGGGACTTCACCATAGGTTCCACGCAAGATGATATTGACAGGACGTGTGCTCTCGAACAGACGGAATACCCCCTCTTGCTTGCCATCGAATGCAGAAGAGAACTCCTTCCGATAGCTCACCGTTTTATCCGACGCCCGGACATTTTCGAGGAATGGTAAAGTCTCGGCAGGAGCATTCTCTACGATGACTTCCTTTATCTGCGTTTTGCTGTCGGCTGTTGTGTTCAAATCAATGCGCGCCACACCGCGTTTCATAATTACATTGACCTCCGCATTGCTGCGTGTCACTACTCCGCTCTCCAATTCGACTACAGCCGCCATGAAATCCGGCGCAGAATTATCATGCAATCCTTCACCGATAATCGTATTACGAAATTCTTCTTCACTTTTAGCTTTCTCTCCGGCAGGAATCTCCAGTCCGGTCAGAAAATAAAGTCGAGATCCGCTGACCGCAGAAATCTCCGACTGTCCGCCTTGCCCGGGAGTCAGCTGTTCCTCTTTATATAAATTCCCGTCACTAAACTGGAAAACCGATACATCTTTGAGCTCTTCAGAAGATTCTTCTCCTGCTACCGTAATTCCTTTTAATACCACTGAATAAGTTTGTTGATGGCCTTTTCCCCCGGTTGGTTCATCGTTCGAGCAGGCGCCTGAAAGTAATGTTCCTATTATAATAGGAACGATGGTTTTTCTGCAAGAATAATTCATGTTTTTTTGATTAAAATAATACTGAATATTGGAAACTTTATAAATGCATTTTCCAAAAGCGGCGGCAAAAATACTACTTTTTTCAATACAGCAAGTCATCTGCATAAAATTTTAATAAATATGTTGAATAAAAGAAATCTTTAACGTCAGACTAACTAAATACAAAATAAAAAGTTATTTTTGCAAACGTTTTTTAATTTTATCTCATTCTAATATTATGTACAAGATTTTTTACGGCTTCCACCTAGTAGAAGCTTATCAGGACTTAAAGAAAGCTAAACGGTTAGCAAAGAATCAGACAGTGGCCCGATGTATAAAGTTAACCATAGCTATTACCCTCTCTCTTATTTTATGGTTCCTTCCCATTGATACTTTTGGAATAGAAGGGTTGACCGTTATAGAACAAAGACTTATTTCCATTTTCATTTTCGCCACACTCATGTGGGTGTTCGAAGCTGTCCCGGCATGGACCACTTCCGTTCTTATTGTTGTATTATTATTACTTACCGTTTCCGACAGTAGTTTATGGTTCTTAACCCAAAATACTCCTGCGGAGGAATTGGGACAGACAGTCAAATATAAGTCTATCCTGCATTGCTTTGCCGATCCTATCATCATGCTGTTTATAGGTGGATTTATTCTTGCCATCGCAGCAACCAAAAGTGGACTGGATGTATTGTTGGCACGAGTTATGCTGAGACCTTTCGGAACACAATCACGATATGTGCTATTGGGATTCATCCTCGTTACAGCTGTCTTTTCCATGTTTCTTAGTAATACGGCTACGGCGGCCATGATGCTTACCTTCCTTACTCCCGTATTAAAAGCACTCCCGGCAGATGGAAAAGGGAAAATCGGATTGGCTATGGCCATTCCCGTTGCTGCCAATGTAGGTGGTATGGGAACTCCTATCGGTACACCACCTAACGCCATTGCTTTAAAGTATTTGAATGATCCGGAAGGATTAAATCTGAATATCGGTTTTGGAGAATGGATGAGCTTTATGTTGCCTTACACTATTATTGTACTGTTTATAGCCTGGTTTATTCTCTTACGACTGTTTCCATTCAAACAAAAGAGCATCGAACTGCAAATTGAAGGTGAAGCAAAGAAAGACTGGCGCTCCATTGTGGTTTATATCACCTTTGCTATAACGGTTCTATTGTGGATGTTCGACAAATTTACAGGAGTAAACTCCAATGTAGTGGCAATGATTCCGGTAGCTGTTTTTTGTATAACAGGCGTTATTACCAAACGTGACCTGGAAGAGATCAGCTGGAGTGTGCTCTGGATGGTAGCCGGCGGCTTCGCATTGGGCGTAGCCTTGCAAGAGACCGGACTGGCAAAGCATATGATCGAAGCCATCCCATTCAGCACATGGCCCCCTGTACTGATGATTGTCGGTTCCGGACTGATTTGCTATGCTATGGCCAACTTTATTTCACACACAGCCACTGCAGCATTACTCGTCCCTATTCTCGCCATTGCCGGAATCAGCATGCGTGAAAACCTGTCATCGTTGGGAGGTGTAGAGACTTTATTAATTGGAGTCGCCATCGGATCATCGCTGGCAATGATATTACCAATTAGTACACCACCTAATGCCCTGGCACATGCCACAGGAATGATTCAGCAAAAAGATATGGAAAAGGTAGGTATTATTATGGGAATTATAGGACTTATCTTGGGATATACAATGCTGATCATACTCGGCTCCAACAAGTTATTATAAATAATCTATTTAAAAAAGAAGATGTCAAAAGCAGGATGATACATTTATCTTGCTTTTGACATCTTCTTCTTTTCGAATTTAGCGTCCTATAATCCTCTCCAAAAGTTTATAAGAAACAACAATGGTATAAAACGATATCTCGTCTACTCTATTCCTGATCCGAATTCACAAACTTACTTGGACTGACATTATAATACTTCTTAAATACCTCCCTGAAATACTTCGCATCCGAAAACCCGACAATTTCAGCAATCTCCGTTATTGTATATTCTTTCTGCTTTAATAATTGTGCTGCACGTTGCAAACGGATCATCCGGATGTAGTCAGCCGGAGCATAACCGGTCAGCGCTTTCAGTTTATTATAGAAACTTGTTCGACTCATATGATGCTGATTACTGAGTACATCTACCCCAAAGTCCAAATCTCCCATATTCTTCTCTATACATTCCTTGACTGAAGCTATGAATTTCCAGTCCAAAGTATTAGTACAATTGACAGGTAAATGCTTTTCTTTATTTTCGATACTATTATAGACCTGACGGAGCAATTCACGATTTGCCAATATGTTTTTAATAGTCACCTTTAGTATACCCACACTGAATGGCTTGGTTATATAGGCATCTGCTCCGATTTCCAGTCCTCCGAGTATATTTTTCTCATCCCCTAACGCAGTCAGCAATATGACTGGAATGTGAGACATTTCCACACTCGTTTTGATAGCTGAGCACAGTTCGTCTCCACTCATCTCAGGCATCATTATATCGGATATAACAAGATCTGGATTAAACTCCTTTATAATGACAAGCGCATCTTTGCCATTGGAACAGGACTGGATATTATACCCTGCCATAAGCATATCCACAAGATAATTACGCAAATCATCATTATCTTCCACTACCAGAATACGCTGTAAAGAGGTTTTTATCTGAGGTGCCTCCAAGACCGGCAAGTCAGAAGTTCCCCCCAGTACAACAGCATCCATACGTTCATTCGGCGTTTTTGGAGAGATAAACTTTGCTTTATGCAAATGGGTATTTCCCTTCGGGAAAGTAATTTGCACGCATGTTCCCTGATGTTCAACACTTTGAATATGGATCTTTCCTTTATGCAACTTAACCAGCTTATATACCAGCATCAATCCAATCCCACTTCCGGTCACTTTCAAATTGACTACATTACTACCCCGGAAACAATTTCTGAATAATTTCTTCTGTTCAGATGAAGGAATACCAATTCCTGTATCCTTTACCTCAATACTCCAAGTATTCCCTTCCTCGCAAGCACAAATACACACGCTACCATTCTCTGGCGTGTACTTCAACGCATTTGACAAAATATTCTTCAAGATAGACCCCATTTTGTCACTATCAAACCACACATTCAAATAATCAAAATTACTCTCATAAACAAATCTGACACGCTTCATCTCAGCATATTTGCGGAAAGTAGCACAAACATCATTCATATAAGAATTCAATTCATACTCAGAAACATAAAGAGTAGACGAATATACGTCGATCCGTTCAAAGTTTATCAAGTTGGTTGTCAGCTGAAGCAATGTATTCACATTCTTTAGGGCCATATTCATATGGGGTAATGCCTTCTCTGCCACCATATGGTTTTCAACAACTTCTTCCAGCGGTGCTTTTATCAATGTCAGCGGCGTACGTATATCATGAGCAGTATTAATAAAAAAACGTGTCTTCTCATCAGAAATCTTCTTTTGTTTATGCAACATGATAACACGGAATATGATAATCATAATCAAGACCACCAGAATTGCATACCCCACCATTGCCCACATACTGGCCCACACCGGAGGGGTAATAATGATCTGAATACTCCTTGTTTCATAAGTTTTATACTTCTCCTCATTAGATACAGTACGAATTTGTAACGTATAACTGCCAGGAGGCAGATTTCTAACAACAATCCGATTATCTTGACTCGGACGGGTCCACTCTTTATGATAACCGTCGATTTTCCATGAATAAAGAATATTAGAAGGATAATCATAATTTATGGAAGCCACATCAAGCGAAAAAGTATTTTGACCGTAGGCCAATTCCAGACAATCAGTCTCGTTAATATCCTTCTTCAAGGGAGATCCGTCATCACCAGGATAGACAGGATGATAAGCTATCATAAAATCTCGTAATAACAAACGCGAATAATATGGCTCAGGTATTTCTATGTCTGTCGGAAACTTAACAGCACCATCATTGCCACCAAAGACAAGCGTACTGTTACTGTAAGTTGTGGCAGAACCGGCATTAAAATTTACGCTCATCAGTCCCTGCTCCCGTGTCCAGTTACGGAAAAAATGATCTTTAGGTGAATAAATCGTAATACCATTTTCCGTACCCATCAGGAGATTTTCATCCTGACGCGGAATAATCGTATAAATATTATCAGAAATCAGTGCACAATTATCAGTTCGGTACTGATGAATAAACTTCTTTTTATTGATATCATAAACAAGAAGACCTGCTCCACGAGTACCAATATACAGGATACCATCTTCTCTCTGGTATAATGCACATATATAAGGAGATTCAACAGGCAAGTCAATATACCGGTAAACACCGGATTGCTTGTCAAGCTGATAGAGTCCCATTCTTGTACCAATCCACATTTGACGGGCATTTTTCTCCAGAATGGTGGTGATGGAACTTACTCCCGGATACAAACGAACATTTTTAGTCTCAAGATTAATGCGTTTCAAATGATAATATCCACCGGACCATACATCACCGCCCGAATCCTTTTTAATGTCATAAATGTATTGGTCAGGACGTATTCCTGCAATGGCCGCAGGCGAAAGATAGCTTATTTTAAACCCTTTCTTCTTTTCTATCTTATAAATTCCAGACGTAAAACCACCAGCCCATATCACACCAGGAGAGACTTCACACAACGCCAAGAAGATATGATTCTCATCATCCGGCACCGGATCAAAAGAACTAAAAAAAGAACGCCATTCTCTTGTATCGGTCTGATAAAAACTAATTCCATTACTAGTTGCAAACCAAAGGTCACCGTCACTATCTTCTATCACGTCATGCACCTGATCATTCACTAACGACCGGTTATTGCCAAGAGAATGCTTTATCAAATCATATCTTCCATAACGATTGTTACGAATGGTAATACCAGTAGGATAATTGGCAAGCCAAATACGCTCCTCCTCATCCACATAGATATCATTGATATTGTTTCCGTTCATTCCATTATAACTGCTATAGTCAGCCGTTATATAAGGTTCACTCTTACAAGTATTTACATTCAGCTTATATACTCCTTTTCCACCCGTAGCTATCAACAACTCATCAGCGTTCAGAGCAACAATCTGATTAACTTCCACATTGTTTGGTGCATAACAAGGAGTGATTTTTTGGGTTTTACCAATATCATATATAAGTATCCCTTCTTTATAACTACCCACAAATAATTGCTTTGACACAGTATGGTAATACAGTTCGTGAACAGGTGTAACGATGCTTTTTACTACTTCATCAGGAATTTGTTTCAGTTCTCCCTTTTCTATCCCGACACAAAACAAACCGCTTCCCGTACCGATAAAAAAATGACCGCCATCAGCCTGCTCAATAGTAGATATTGCACCATCGACAGGCTTTGGCATATGTTGTGTTGTTCCAGTACGAATATTATACCAGGTAATTGTATCTTTGTAACATAGCCAAATATGATCATTCTTGTCCAGATAACCATAATCAAGAAATGCTTGAAACTTATTTCGGATCAATTCAGGGTGTACATAAGCCAATTCAAATTTATCATGTTGTGAATCATACCTGAAAATACGTCCTTTCTGCCCGATTACCCATAATACATCTTCCTGATCCATATAAAGCCAGTTCAAAGCTATTCGTGAGTCCAGCTTCATACTGTCATCCGAGAAAGTATAATGCTTGATGTGTTTACCGTCATAACGATCTACCCCCTCCTGAGTCAAAAACCACATATATCCGCGTCGGTCTTTTTGAATATGGTAGATTTTCTGGTTGTTCAAACCGTCTTCCAACCCTATGTACTTATAAATTTGCCCCTTGCTCACAGCACTACTAATGAGAAGAACTATAAACACTAAAAGTTTTCTATTTTTTACAATTATCTTCATTCCTTTCACAAAACACTCAAAAATATATTTGCAAAAATATGAAAATATTATTTAAACAGCAACTGAATAAATTAATAATTATATGTTAAAAACAGAAACTTAAAAAACACAACTATCTCATCTATCGGAAATACTGCATAATACCCCAAATACTCCCCAACAAAAACATCGGAAATAGATAAGTGTTCTTTCTAAATTATATTAGTCATTTTTTGTACGATTTTCCAGCATCAGATCATAAATATACACGAACAGGAATCATCTTATTATTAGGACAATTTCAATCATATATTTATTCCTTCGGCTATGCATTTAAAATCCATAAGCCTCTTTTTCAATTTTCCATAAAATAAAAAATGATGTTAATTCCATTTTCAAACTTCGAACTATTTTTTTTAATCCCGTGTTTTTTTCATACAGTAGGAGCTTAAGTACATTTCGGATGATATAACAAAAGTAATATAATAAATCGGGGAAGTGTAATAGAGTAAACCTACATATTTTTCTAAAAAAAATAAGTTTTAAATATTGTTTCATCAATAAAATCTACAGCCATGAAAAGTATAAGTTCAAATTTATGGATCAGATTAATAGTCAGTTCTATCATAGGAACAATAATTTATTGTTTATCAAGTATGAGACAGCAAACAAGCTGACTGTAAAGAAGAATATTCTAGCGATATGAATAAATATTTTTCCATTCAACAAGCAAAATATTTTTCCTTTATAAAATACTAATTATATATCTATATATTTACATATAAACCCACTAATAAGTATGTGACTTTAAGAACTTAACTTACATACAGTTTCTTACTTATTACCAAACTCTATTTTTAACTATCTAAAACCAACTTAATTATGGAAAATAGAACTTCTGATTTATGGCTCGGTCTTGGTATAGGATCGGTCATTGGCGCCCTCGTCTATCGTTTTTCACGAACTTCTAAAGCCAAAAAACTAAAGAAAAAAGTATGTGATGCCTTTCATAAAATAAGTGGGCAAGCCGAAGAAATGTTAGATACTGCAAAGGAAAAAGTATTGGATACGGGTGCTGCCGTAGCCGATAAAGTTGCAGACAAAACTTTCGACCTAGCTGAAAAGGCAGATGACCTTAAAGACAAAATGCATACAATAGCTGCTGATGCAAAAAAATGAAACAGATTCTAGTAAACCAATTAAGAACACTAGAGTGTTTCTGAATAAACCTAAATTATTAACTAAAACTTTTGAATTATGAACAAGAAAACTGAAAAGAAACAGGAAGAGGCAAAGGGCACTAAAAAGACCGCCCAAGCTAAAGAGTGCAAGTCTTCGACTTCAAGCAAAAAAACTGAAAAGAAATAGGCATTCAGAATCGTTAAGTTTGTGTCATTCTTCAGGCAGACAGGAATCTGCCTGAAGAATCCACCAATTTATTCTCAAAGTGACTTTACAATTTTAATTTAAAAGAATATGAAAAAATTATTATTTGCGATTTTTGTAGTTACAACTATAATATCCTTCACGTCCTGTCGTAATAAAAAAGAACAGGATAAAGCGAAACAACAAGTTGAAAAAGTGAAAGAAAACGTCAATGATGCAGTGGACAAAGTATCCGATAAAATCGAAGATGGTGCTGATGCCGTAAAAGATGCGTGGAAAGACACCAAAAAAGACGTTCAAAACAGTGCAGAGAAAACCAAGAAAGAAATCAAGGAAGGATATAACGAAGTGAAAAAAGATGTAAGTAAAAAACTTGACTGATTCTTAATCGTATATCATTCTATAAATAGTAACTTCTTACATATTAATAAGCTATGGTTGGATTTGTAATATGGATTGTTGGATTAGTACTGACTATCAAAGCCGCACTGGAAATATGGCGTATCCATGCACCAATAGAAAGACGGCTGATAGCTATTATCTTAATCGTTCTTACCAGTTGGATAGGATTGCTGTTCTATTATTTCTACGGCAAGGCACGAATGCCGCAATGGCTGGGTACTGGAGGTCAAAAATATTAGCTACATCAGAAAGCAATATTTATATGAATATAATTCTAAACATGGGAGAGTACAGCAAAAGTCAATAGCAACTCTCCCAAAATTTCCCTCCTTCAAGAAGGAGATTTGAGTTACTATTGACTTTTACTCTCTGCAAATTACCAATATTTTTCAATTCTCTCATAACCGAAAATCCTACCGCGTTCATCATCTATACCTTGCAACTTCTTGCAGATAATCTGTGCTCCAATCATACTAAAGGTTATGCCGTTGCCACCATATCCCAAATCAAAAAACATCCTGTCCTTATCTGGACAATTACCGATAAAGGGTAGCCCATCTTTTGTTGTACTAAAAGTGCCACACCACGCCATTTCTGTTTTAAAAGGAATACTTGGAAATAATCTCCTAAATTTCTTTTCTAATACAAGAGTTTTCTTTCTGAGTAACGCATCACGGCGCTCCGGATCACTGAACTTTTCATCTTCACCACCGACAATGATACGATTTCCCCTTGTAGTCCGTATATACAAATATGGCTCAGCTGTTTCCCAAATTAAACACTGTTCAGGCCACAAATCTTTAGAATCTACCGGATGCGACACAAGTGCATAAGTTGAAGTCAAATCCATAATTTCCCGAGATAAAAACTTCCCTGCTTCAAATCCGGCTGCGATGATCACATATTTACACTCTATTTTATGCCCTCTATCTGTTTCTATAATATATCCTTCAGGCATTTCAACACATTCTGTTACACCGGTATGAGTAAAAATTTCCAGTCCATCTTTTTTCATATGGTAGAGCAAAAGACCAGTAGCCGCTTTGTAAGCATCCATCTGCGCCGATACTCGGTTTAACAGTGCATTGCCTGGAACCTCTATATTATACAGTTTTTTTATCTCCTCTTTTCCCAGCAGACGAACTGGCAAATTGTGCTTCTTTCGTATCACATATTCTTTTTCAATTAATTCTATATCCTTTGGAATACTAGCATAAAAAAGACTTGGTCGTTTTTCAAAATCAGCATCTACTCCTGTTTCCTTTAATACCTTTTCAATATCAGCAATTGATGCCAAAGATGCGCGATATGCAGAAACAGCATTATCCTCTCCAATAATTTCTGCCATTTCACAAAGAGGAACATCAATTTCATATTGCAGTAAAGCGGTACTTGCAATGGAACTTCCAGTTGCAATGCTTCGTTTGTCAACCATGCAACATCTTAAACCGGCACTACAAAGCTCGTGTACCATCAAAGCACCCGTTATACCAGACCCCACAACTACAATATCTGTTGAAAAATCATCCTCCAAGGGATGAAAGTAATCTAACAATGAATTTTTAACAACCCAATAGGGCAATCCTGAATGTAAGTCCATAATATATTGAATTATGTAAACTCCCTTGCATCCTCCTCCACACTTACAGCAGGGAGAAAAACGTAAAAACATGGAAAACACAAAAACATTCCCAAAAGAGTTTACTCCCGATTTATAATAAGATACTATTCACCCTGTTCAATTGCGCAATATCTTTTACATTGTATCAAAACGTTCTCAAAATAAACAACATCACACAAAAAAAGATAGTTCGAAGGAAAAGACTGGATTTAACATCTATTTAATGCATAAGAAATATTGTAAAACAACCAGCATATATGAAGGTATTCACCAAACAAAATATCAACATACTATCTAAATAATATATCAAGGTATGAAATTAAATCTCAGTAGATCTATCACATACTTTTTTAACATTAAAAATAAATTCAATGACAATAATTATCAAATATATTCGGTGAGGTTGTAATTGCCCCTTTATCAGCAGGGCATATGGCGGTAGAAACACACAAAAAGCTCCGTAAATCAATGATTTACAGAGCTTTTAATCAGGAATACTCGTACTCGAAGCGGGACTTGAACCCGCACAGCCGCAATGGCCAAAGGATTTTAAGTCCTTCGTGTCTACCATTCCACCATTCGAGCATCCTTTCAAAGAGAGCGGAAAACGAGACTCGAACTCGCGACCCTAACCTTGGCAAGGTTATGCTCTACCAACTGAGCTATTTCCGCATTTTTTCAACGGGTGCAAAGATAATGAGTTTCCTTGTTTCTGCCAAACTTTCGATCAAAAAAGTTTGGCAGAAAATATTTTATCGCCCTAATAATGCTTTCTCAGCCTGCTCCATTCCACAGAAATTGAAGCCATCGACCACTTGTTGCATTAATGCGGAGATTTCATCATTACAAAGATTACCGATACTTCCTTCGTGTGTATGATGCACCTGTTTGTCATGAGTAAATTTTCCGGCTTCTATATCAAGACCGACTTTCTTATACGCATCACGGAAAGGCATACCTTCACGAGCCAGTCGATTCACTTCCTCGACACTGAAAATAAACAGATATTTATCATCATCAAGGATATGTTCATTCACCTTAATCTCATTCATGATATAAGTCGTCATCTGCAAGCAGTCCTTCAGTTCCTGAAAAGCGGGAAGGAAAACCTCTTTAATAATCTGTAAGTCACGGAAGTAACCGGATGGCAGATTGTTTGCTATCATCATTATCTGCTGAGGAAGAGACTGCAGTTTATTACATTTAGCACGTGTCAGTTCGAACACATCCGGATTCTTCTTATGAGGCATGATGCTCGAACCGGTAGTACAATCATCCGGCAGCTTCACGAAACCGAAGTTCTGACTATTGAACATACAAGCATCAAAAGCCAGCTTGGAGATCGTTCCGGCAATGGTAGCCAATGCAAAAGCAACATTACGCTCCAACTTGCCACGTCCCATCTGCGCATAAACGACATTATAATTCAGCGAATCGAAACCTAACAAATCGGTTGTCATCGTCCGGTTCAACGGGAAAGAGGAGCCATATCCTGCTGCAGAGCCCAAAGGATTGCGATTGCACATCCTGAAAGCCGCTTGCAGGAACTGCATATCATCCACCAGGCTTTCGGCATAAGCACCGAACCACAATCCAAAGGATGAAGGCATCGCAATCTGCAAATGGGTATATCCCGGCATCAGGACATTTTTATATCGCTCACTCTGAAGAATCAACACATGAAAGAGTTGTTCCACCGCTTCCGCGATCTCGCGAATCTGTGTACGGGTAAAGAGTTTGAGGTCCAGCAAAACCTGATCATTCCGTGAACGACCACTGTGAATCTTCTTACCGACATCTCCCAAACGGCGGGTCAGCATCAATTCTACCTGCGAATGCACATCCTCTACTCCTTCTTCTATTATAAACTCACCTCTTTCGGCCGAAGCATAAATAGTCTTCAACTCAGCCAACAACTGTTCCAGTTCTTCCTTGGTCAACAGACCGATACTTTCGAGCATCGTAATATGAGCCATAGAACCGAGTACATCATGTTTAGCCAGATAAAGATCCATCTCACGATCACGTCCCACCGTAAAACGTTCGATGTCTTTATTTACCTGCACGGATTTTTCCCAAAGTTTCTGCGCCATAATATTTAAGTATTAGGTAATAAGTAGTAAGTAATAGGTAATAATCGTAGTTATGTTGATACTCCGCGGGTATTACCTATTATTTATTACTTATTACCTGTTTAATAGTTAATCATCGACAGCATCTCAACCATCTTCTCCAGACCATCCTGAAGAGGTTTCTGTACCATCGCTTTCATAAACGGATTGATATCCATACTGATAGTCACTTTCAACTTGCACTCTTCCTCTGCTGTTGAGACTAGCTGAATCCACATATTAAAAGGTAGCGGAGAGTTGGTAGTTGCCAGTTTAATACATTTGCAAGGTTCACGCTCAACAATCTGCAACGTCAGCTGACCGATAGGCGAAACGCTAAAGCTCAGTGTATCCGAATCAAAACTCAAGTCCTGTATTTTATCTTCCGGTAAACGGTCTTTCACTGATTCCAGGTTGCTCAAGTCCGACAGCTTGGCATACACACGTTCCTGACTGTAAGGTATTACCTTTACACTACTTTCAAAATTAGCCATAATTCTTTATTCGTATAAAATCAAAGAAAGAACTATCCGAACAGATATTGTCCGAATGGTTCTTTCTTACTAAAATTTCCGATCAAATAATACAATATTATTTCCCTGCATCCCAATGAGCCGGGTCTTTACGCCAATCGTTCAATGTCGCAATATCTTCTTCTTCGATATAACCGGTACGAAGTGCTACATCAAGTACTGCTTCGTAATTGGTCAACGTCACCAAAGGTACTTTAGCATTCTTGAATGCTTCCTCGGCAACGGGAAAGCCATACGTATAGGCAGCTACCATACCGATCACTTCACAACCATCGCGACGAATTGCTTCCCCCGGGATCAACG
>ENA-OPBN01000163-OPBN01000163.1-human-gut-metagenome-genome-assembly--contig:-NODE-163-length-65434-cov-14.208813_pt1 | contig 65434 bp, 60 predicted proteins | sample MGYA00241068_ERZ501452 | MGnify/ENA primary metagenome ERZ501452 (study PRJEB25962, sample SAMEA2042507) | human gut metagenome | biome: human gut; feature: human-associated habitat; material: faeces... | reverse complement strand
CCTAGAAAATGATACCAAAGAGAAAGTCGCATTGACAGAGGAACAGGAACAAGCCTTATTGTCATTTATTAAGACGGACAATGTGTATCACAAGCATTATGATGATGTGCTGATACTGTTAAAAACAGGACTTCGTATCTCGGAACTGTGCGGACTGACAGTAGCCGATATTGATTTCAAGAATGAAGTTGTGATTATCGACCACCAGTTATTAAAGAGCAAGGAACAGGGCTATTATATTGAAACGCCTAAAACAAAGAGCGGAATAAGGCAAGTGCCATTAAGCAGAGAAACAATACAGGCATTTCAACGGGTTATGAAGAAACACCCAAAAGCAGAACCATTTGTGATAGACGGACGGAGCAATTTTCTGTTTGTCAATCATAAAGGGAAGCCCAAAGTTGCGATTGATTATAACGCCTTATTTGTTCGTATGATAAAGAAATACAACAAGCACCACAAGGATAATCCCTTGCCACATATCACACCGCATACGCTACGCCATACATTCTGCACAAGGCTGGCTAGCAAGAACATGAACCCAAAAGATTTACAGTATATCATGGGACATTCAAACATCAGTATCACAATGAACTGGTACGCTCATGCGTCCATAGATACCGCAAAATCAGAGGTTCAGCGTCTAATCGCATAAGAAGTAGTTACCACGATTTTAACCACGCTTGATAGCGAAAATATAAGAAGATAGACCTAGATATGTGAGGTTTACCACAAAAGCAAAATGCCCGTAGAGCCTATAAAATAAGGCTTTGCGGACATTTAAGAAGATATAAAAAGATAGTCAAAAAGACATATATAATTTCTTCTAAATTTTTCACTTTTTATTGTCCATAAACTGCGACTCCATATATCCGGTTCCTGACATGGACTTGTAGTAGCGGCTTGCGGCCTGCGTGCCGACACGCACCTCGCGGGCCTGCTTCTTTGTGGACGCAAATTTCAGAGTCATGAGATCCTTGTTGCGGGCCTCCTGACTCTGTATTTTTACGCTCTTGTTGATATCATCCACTCTTTTTAAGTATAAAGAGATTTTGAAAAATCCCGGCCCACATCAGGATACTTAGCTTTATCCTATGACGTGAGCCGGGATGGATTGTCTCTTTATTCTCTTTGCAATTTAATCTTAATGCTCCAGATTTGCAAACTTCGTGTACTCAGGAAGCCATGCAAGGTTTACAGTGCCGATTGGACCATTACGCTGTTTAGCGATGATGATCTCTGAGATACCCTTAAGCTCGGTGTCCTTGTTGTAGTAGTCGTCACGATAGATGAACATGACGACATCGGCATCCTGCTCGATAGCTCCTGACTCTCGAAGGTCAGAAAGCATCGGTCTGTGTTCCGGTCGCTGCTCTACGGCTCGTGATAGCTGGGAGAGTGCCACTACAGGGACTGAAAGCTCTCTAGCGAGCGCCTTAAGTGAACGTGATATGTCTGAGATTTCCTGCTGACGAGATTCTGAGCCTCGTCCTGAGCCTGTCATGAGCTGCAGGTAATCGATGATGACGAGCTTTAAGTCGTGTTCAAGCTTGTATTTACGGCACTTGCTTCGAAGCTCTGATATGCTGATACCCGGAGTGTCGTCTATGATGAGCTCGGAGTCTCCGATGATTCCGGCTCCCTCGACCAGCTTTTCCCAGTCGGCATCAGACAGATTTCCTGTACGCAGTGCCTGTGCATCTACCTTTGATTCGAGTGAGAAAAGACGGTTTACCAGCTGCTCCTTCGACATCTCGAGTGAGAATATGGCTGTACATAGATGTTCGTGGAATGCCACATGCTGTGCTATGTTGAGCACGAAGGCTGTCTTTCCCATTGACGGACGGGCTGCCACGAGCACGAGATCTGACGGCTGAAGTCCCGCTGTCCTGTAGTCAAGGTCTATGAAGCCTGTCGGGATTCCTGTTACTGTGCCCTCCTGCTGTGCTGCTTTTTCGATTTTCTCGAGGGCATTCATGACTACAGTACGGATTGGCACGTAGTCACCTGTCTGCCTTGTGGAAAGCAGCTCAAATACATCGTGCTCTGTCTTGTCGAGCACGCTCTCGAGCGATTCCTTGCCGGCGTAGCACTCGTTCTCTATGTCCTCTGTCACATGGATGAGCTTTCGCTTTATGGCATTTTCTTTTACGATATTGGCATAGTACTTGATGTTGGCAGAGGTCGGCACACTGGTGACGAGAGTTCTCACAAAGTCAAGGCTTTGTATTTCCTGCGGCACATCCTTTTCCTTTAAACGGTTCTGGAGTGTGACGAGATCTACAGGCTGCCCCTCTGTAAAGAGCTCAACCATGGTCTCAAATATGATGCCGTACTGCTGATGATAAAAATCCTCCCTAAGGAGCATCTCGCTGGCGGTCACTATGGCATCCTTGCTCATAATCATGGAGCCGACCACGGACTGCTCTGCCTCAAGGCTGTTTGGCATTATTCGTTTGATTAATGCTTCTTCCAAGGGGATTCCTCCTATCCTTCAACCACTGATACTGTGAGGTTTGCTGTTACCTTTGGATGAAGCTTGACAGGCACCTCATAGTTTCCGAGTGCCTTGATTGACTCGTTAAGCTGCATCTTTTTCTTATCGAGCTCTAAGCCATGCTGCTCCTTTGCTGCAGCCGAGATCTCCTTGGTGGAGATGGAGCCAAAGGTTCTGCCGCCCTCTCCTGAGCGCAGCTTTACTACTACCTTTGTGTTCTCTACTACCTTTGCGAGTGCAAGTGCACTCTCGTAGTTTTCCTGTGCCACCTTGTCAGCGTGCTGGTTCTGAAGCTTTAAGTCATTTAAGTTCTTTGGAGTAGCCTCTACTCCGAGCTTTTTAGGTATGATATTGTTTCTGGCGTAACCGTCACTTACGTTTACTATCTCGCCTTTTTTGCCTAATGGTTTTACATCCTGTAATAAGATTACTTTCATTCTTCTATGTCTCCTTCTTTTAGCATTTCGTCCAGTGTATCCTGTATCATGCGCTTTGCCTGCACGATAGTGACGCCTTCAAGCTGTGCTCCTGCCACATTTAAGTGTCCGCCACCGCCCAGCTTCTCCATGATTATCTGGACATTTATCTCGTCGATTGAACGAGAGCTGATATAAATCTTGTCATTGTACTCCGTGAGCACAAATGATGCCTTGATTCCTATTATATTGAGCAGCTCATTTGCCGCCTGTGCACCGACGATTGTCGGGCTCTCCACATTCTCGCTAGGGCATACCGATATGGCAAACGAGCCCCTGTATACCTCTGCATGGCGTACTGCCTCGGCTCTTGCCTTGTAGCATGCCATGTCGTTTCTAAGCATCTTTCTGACGCGTGTTACCTCTGCTCCTGAGCGCTTCAAAAAGGCTGCCGCCTCAAATGTACGCACGCCTGTCTTCGTCATAAAGTTATTGGTGTCGATGAGGATTCCTGCATAGATGCAGTCGGCCTCTGTCGCATTGATCTTGACTCCGTCGTTGAAGTACTGCAATACCTCTGCGACCATCTCACACGCACTCGATGCATACGGCTCGATGTATGAGAGTATAGGATTCTCTATTATCTCGCTGCTTTGTCTGTGGTGGTCAAATACGACTATCTTTCCTGTCTTTCTGAGAAGCTCAGGGCACTCTGTGTAGCTTGGCCTGTTGGTGTCCACCACCATGACAAGCGTATCCTTGCTCACCATCTCGAGGCCCTCCTCACTATTTATAAACATGTCTGTTGGATAGCCCTTTGCCTCTGAAAATGTCTCCATGAGAGGTCTGACTGAGCTTGTCGGGTCATTTATTACTATCTGTGCCTTTTTGTCGAGATTCTTGGCTGCACAGTATATGCCTATGCCCGCTCCGAGCGAATCTACATCTGTGATGCTGTGACCCATGATAAGCACATTCTCACAGGTCTCAATGATTTCCTGAAGCGCCTGTGCCTTGACTCTCGCCTTTACCCTTGTCTTGCTCTCCACCTGCTTTGACTTGCCGCCAAAATACAGGATATCATTGTGATCCTTTATAACTACCTGATCACCGCCTCGTCCGAGGGCTAAGTCTATGGCATTTCGCGCATATACGTAGTTTTCATTATACTTATCGCTCTTTATACCGATTCCGATACTGAGTGTGACCGCCATCTCGTTGCCGACCTTTATAGCCTTGACCTCGTCGAGCACCTTGAACTTGTCCTCCTTCATGCTGTCAAGGTACTTGTACTTGAACACCACGAAGTATTTGTCGTTTTCTATCTTTCTGACAAGTCCGTCATACTTGGCAAAGTACTGGTTTACACGCCTGTCGATAAGTGCAACGAGCAGTGACCTCTTTACATCCTCTATGCTGTCGAGCGCCTCATCATAGTTGTCAATATACACAAGCGCTGAGACCTGCTTCTGCTCTGTGATTTCCTTCTTGCAACGATAAAGCTCCGACTCATCAAATACGTACAGCGCCGTCAAAAACTCGTCTGCCTCATTTGTGTCGATTATCTCATTTTCCTCTGCGATAGAGTTGAAATATATTCTTTTGACGGACAGTCTGACTATGCTGTCCTCTTCCTCGTTTACTATCTTGAAATCTGTCGGCGCATCACTCTTGGTGAGAAGCTCCCTGGTCACTGTCGGGAAAAGTGTCGTGATGGATTTGTGATAGCTTTTATCCACACCCATGAGCTCTGCGAATTTGTCATTTACCCAGAGTATCTTGCCGGAGTACTCAAGCAGGGCATACGGCACCTCAAACTCATTAAGCAGCCTCTTCTGCACCGATGAATACTGGGTTGCAAAGCTAATCAGCTCATTGGCAACAACTGACTTGCTTCTGACATACAAAAGCAGCACGAACGCAAAGTAAAACACTGTAAAGCCTACCATGCCATAGCCAAGCCTTCTGTCATAGCGCAGTGCTATTCCGTCAGCACATATCCACACAAACGTCAGATATAGCGGCCAGCACATGTAGCTTTTCAGCCTGCCCTTGAATTTTATTTTTTTCTTCATTTTACTCTCCTTATCCCCGGTGCGCTGCGATGATGCTGCCGGTGCAACGGTTGCGGTTTCGAGAATGTACTACAAATTAATAGTTACCGGCCACACCTTTGTGCAGCCCGCATCGATTGATATACCTATTAGAGAGTATACCACTTTGTGGGGATTATTCCTAGTACTATATTTATCAGTTTGGAATTACAGGAGTTCAGGGCAATTATGTGTAATCTAAGCACAATTCTATGCAATCTAAAAAGCACCGCATATATCTGATATTGATATGATACATGCGATGCTTTTTGTGTGCTCTCATCTTCCGGTATTCATTTTGATTAAATATAATTACTTCTCAGTCTTATCCGCAGCTATCTCTGCAATTGACTTTGTAAGACCTGCAATCCCCTGAATCTCTGAAGGGATGATTATCTTTGTAGCCTTGCCGTCTGCTGCCTTGGCAAATGCCTCCAAGCTCTTTATCTGGAGCACTGCGTTGTCCGGATTTGCCTCCTTCAACATGCGCAGTCCGTCTGCATTGGCCCGCTGTATCTTGAGGATAGCCTCTGCCTGACCTGCTGCCTCCTGGATTGTTGCCTCCTTCTTTGCCTCTGCGCGAAGGATGGCTGCCTGCTTTTCAGCCTCGGCGTCGAGGATGACTGACTCTTTATTTCCCTCTGCAACAAGGATTGTTGATTTTTTCTCACCCTCTGCACGAAGAATGGCCTCTCGTCTCTCACGCTCTGCCTTCATCTGCTTCTCCATGGCATCCTGGATGGCCTTTGGAGGTATGATGTTCTTGAGCTCGACACGGTTTACCTTGATGCCCCATGGATCTGTTGCCACATCGAGTGTTGCGCGCATCTTGGTGTTGATTGTCTCACGGCTGGTGAGTGTCTCATCAAGCTCTAAGTCTCCGATGATGTTACGAAGTGTTGTGGCTGTGAGATTCTCAATTGCCATGATTGGATTCTCTACTCCGTATGCGTAGAGCTTTGGATCTGTAATCTGGAAATATACTACAGTGTCTATCTGCATTGTTACATTATCCTTTGTGATTACAGGCTGTGGTGGGAAATCTACCACCTGCTCCTTTAAGATGACTTTCTTTGCTATTCTGTCGATAAATGGCACCTTGAGGTGAAGTCCTACGCTCCATGTGGTGAGATATCCTCCCAAACGCTCAATTACCATTGCATGTGCCTGTGGCACGATTTTGATGCAGTTTACCAGTACTATAAGTACGATTACGAGTAACACTGCAAGTGCTATTAATCCTTCCATTTCCGGTTAAGCCTCCTTTACCCTTTTTACAATTAATTTTACTCCGCTTATCTTTACTACCTCGATAAGCTCGCCTTTTCTTATGACCTGGGTCTCTTCCTGCGGTCTGACTGTCCACTCCTGACCGTTTACAACGGCTTTTCCCGTCTGCTTCATGCTGTCAGCATCCTCGGTGAGCACAGCTCTTTCTCCGACCAGACTGTCCACGTTTGTCTTCACTGTCCTGGAATTGATGTACTTCCCGGCCCATGGCTTTGTGAGAGCTAAAAGCACGACTGAAACGAGTATAAATGCAATTCCCTGAACCACGACATTGCCGCCAAGCAGTGCGATTATAAACGCTACAAATGAGCCTGCCGCAAACCATATGGATGTGAGCCCGACTGTCATAAGCTCAACTAAAACAAAAACTACGGTGGCTGCCAACCAGAAAACAATGTATGTATCCATTTGAACCCTCCCTTTTTATTAGTATTTGTTTTATATTCATTTTATACTATGTAATTTGATTATGCAACAAATATTAATTTTTTAAACATAAAACATTTTTAACCTAAAAAATCCCGACCACCATCCGGTAGTCGGGATTTATCATACATTTATCTTATTCGCAAACGTATGGCATAAGAGCAAGATGACGTGCTCTCTTGATTGCTACTGTAAGAGCTCTCTGGTGCTTTGCACAGTTTCCTGTGATACGGCGTGGAAGGATTTTTCCTCTCTCAGAGATGTATCTCTTTAATTTGTTTGTATCTTTGTAATCAATGACATTGTCTTTTCCACAGAATACGCAGACTTTTTTTCTTCTACGCATTGGTCTTCTCTTCATTGATGAACCATCAGCTGATTTATTGTAAGCCATTTTTGTTACCTCCTTGAATATTTGTCCTCGTGGACACTACTAATTGAATGGAAGCTCCTCGTCGATTCCGTCCGGAATGTTCATGAAGCCATCCCCAGCAGCCTGGCTAGGTGCAGGTCTGTCTGCCGGTGCAAATCCGCCTGCATTTCCTGATGCGGCTGATTTGGACTCTGCAAACTCTGCATTCTCAACCACGACGTCAGTGGTGTATACCTTCTGTCCGTCCTTGTTTGTATAGCTGCCGGTCTGGATTCGGCCCTCAACAACAAATTTTGTTCCTTTACGGCCAAATCTCTCAAAAAATTCTGCTATCTTTCCAAAAGCTACGCAGTTGATGAAATCCGTTGACTGCTCCTCTGCATTCTTGCTGTAGCGTCTGTCTACTGCAAGTGAAAATCTTGCTATTGCAAGTGAGTTGTCCCCCTGGGCATAGCGGATTTCTGCGTCTCTGGTTAATCTACCCATAAGTATTACTTTGTTCATAATACAATCTCCTATTTTCTTATACTATGCCTCGTCTTTTCTAACGCATAAGAAACGAAGAACATTGTCCATGATACGAACGTCCTGCTCGATTTCTGCTGGGACTGTTCCCTCAGCATCGAACTGGATGAAGTAATAAAAGGCCTCAGTCATGTGCTGAATCTCGTAAGCTAATCTCTTCTTACCAGCCTCCTCAACTTCTGTAACAGTACCGCCGGCACGTGTGATGTACTCTTTTGCCTTCTCGACTACTGCTGTTCTCGCATCATCCTCGATCTTTGCACTAACGACGAGTGCTAATTCATATTTGTTCATGCGAATGTTACCTCCTTTTGGTCTCTGGCTCATAAATCTGATTATGAGCAAGGAATTTTATATCACGAGTCTAGATAATAACATGAATCGTGGTACTTTTCAAGGGGTTTTTGCAATTTTTCTTTAATTTTTATTAGGTCTTGACATGCGCTGTTTCTATCTAACTAAGCCTGCTTCTTGGTGAGACCGCGGTCATTTTTCTCGACCAGCTTTCTTGGCACCATAACCTGGTGTCCGCAGCCCATGCATTTCAGACGGAAGTCTGCTCCGACACGCATGATTTCCCACTCGCTACAGCCGCACGGATGCGGTTTTTTCAGTTTTACGATATCTCCTACTGCGTATTTATCCATTCTATATTCCTTCTCTACCTATATCTGCCATATTATATACTATGATATGAGGGTCAAAAGGTATTTTGCCCCTCATACTACACCTCTATCTGCTCAAATACAGAACCCAGTCCCTGCTGTATCAGAAGGTCTGCTCTTGCGTCCATCGGTGTGGTGGACTTGTTGATAAGCACGAGCTTGTTTCCGTTGTAATAGTCTATGAGGCCTGCCGCCGGATATACCGCAAGTGATGTACCGCCCACTATGAGCACATCGGCGTGACTGATGTAGTAGATTGCATCCTCAAGCGTTTTCTGATTTAAGCCCTCCTCGTACAATACGACATCCGGCTTTACCGGGCCGCCGCACTTTGGGCATTTTGGCACGTCTGTCGAGTTGAGGATTTCCTCTGCGCTTACAAACTGCAAGCACCTCTCACAGTAATTTCTCAGCACACTGCCGTGCAGTTCCATCACATTTTTGCTGCCGGCCTTCTGGTGCAGTCCATCTATGTTCTGCGTCACAACGCCCTTAAGCTTTCCGGCTTTTTCAAGCTCTGCCAGCTTGTAATGCGTGATGTTCGGCTCTGCATCAAGGCAGAGCATCTTGTCACGGTAGAAGCGGTAAAATTCCTGCGGATGCTTCCTGTAAAATGTATGGCTCAGGATGGTCTCTGGCGGGTAGTCATACTTCTGATTGTAAAGTCCGTCCACGCTTCTGAAATCAGGTATGCCGCTCTCTGTTGATACACCTGCTCCGCCGAAAAATACAATATTGTCCGAAGCCTTTATCCACTGCAAAAATGTTTCTACACTGCTGTCATTGTTACCCATATGTATCCATCCTTTCTTCTTTTCTTCAATTGCTGCCTATTATTTTTTGAGCCACACTTTTATAGCTTTCGCACCAGCTTGTCCACATCTGCATTCAGTCCAAGCACCATCACTGCATCGTCTGCCTTGAACACATAATCCGGCAGCGGAAGCACGCGATTCTTTCCGGCTTCCTTTACTGTAACGATATTTACATTGTATTTCTGACGCACATTATTTTCCCTGATGCTCTTTCCTACCCAGCTTTCAGGTGGATTTATCTCGTAGATTGAGTAATCATCGTTTAATGCCACATAATCAAGCACATGGTTGGCGCTGTATTTCTTTGCCACTCGTTCTGCCATGTCGCGGTCAGGATAGATAACCTCATCCGCACCGTTTCGAAGCAGGAATTTGGCATGCACATCCCTGTTTGCCTTGCTGATGACGTATTTTCCGCCCATCTCCTTAACGAGACTTGTTATCTCAAGCGAGCTTTGGAAATTGGTGCCGATGCATACAAAAATCAAATCGAAATTGTTAATTCCGAGTGCTTTTACTACCTGTGGGTCGGTACAGTCACCTATCTGCACCTTGGTCACGTCATAGATTAAATCCCTGACCTTGGCCTCGTCCTTGTCCATCACCATAATGTCGTTTCCATTTTTTATCAAATCCGCACACAGATGGTGTCCGAATTTACCCATTCCAATAATTAAAATTGATTTCATTGCGTTTCTCCTTATCCTTATCCAATGATAACTTTTTCCTCCGGAAGCTCTATATTGACTTTATCCGGTCTATGTACAAACGAAAGCACAAATGTCATGCTTCCGATTCTTCCACAATACATCATAATTATGATAATTATGCGTCCTACTGTATTTAAATCTCTTGTGATGCCTGTTGTCATGCCGACCGTACTGATTGCAGAGTATACCTCAAACAGTACATCGTCCATCTCCATATTGGATGTGGCAAGTATAGCTATCACCGCTGTAAGTCCAAGCACCAGATTGATGATAAGCACCATTCCGGCCTTTTTGATTACCTCACTGCTTATTTTCCTGCCAAACACATTGCAGCCGTTGCATCCTCTCAGATACGAAACAATATAGATTATCATGACCGCCATGGTTGTGGTTTTGATTCCACCGGCTGTCGAGCCCGGGCTTCCTCCTATGAACATGAGCACTATGGTCAAAAGCTTGCTCTCCGGTGTCAGTGCTGCTGTGTCTACTGTATTAAAGCCTGCCGTTCTCGCCGTAACCGAGCCGAATAACGATGCAAATACGGCACCCGGTGTATCCATGCCTGCTATGGTATTACTTTTTTCAAAAATATACATAAACAGTCCGCCGCCGAATACAAGTATCAGTGTGGTTGATATTACTATCTTGGCGTGGAGCGAGTATCTGCTAAGCTTAAACTTTTTGATTCTGACCTCATTCCATATGGTAAAACCGATACCGCCTATGATGATAAGCAGCATAATTGTGATATTTACCAATGGGTCTGCGGCATATTTTGTAAACGATGAGTACTCCTCGTTTATGCCCATCAGGTCAAAGCCCGCATTGCAAAATGCAGATATCGAGTGGAACACCGAGAAATATATGCCTCTTAATATGCCAAAATCCGGTATGAAGCGGATTGCTAAAAGCACCGCTCCTATGCCTTCGATAAGGAAGGTTCCCTTTATTATCACGCTGAAAAGCCTAACTATTCCACCAATCTCGAGTGCATTGACGCTCTCCTGCATCAGATCCCTCTGTCTAAGTCCGATTTTTTTGTGCAGGAGCATGGAAAATGCCACACCGATTGAGATGAAGCCCATGCCTCCTATCTGAATCAGCACCAGAATTACAAGCTGCCCTATGATACTCCAGTGTCTGAAGGTGTCAAACACAACAAGACCTGTCACACATGTTGCGCTTGTTGCCGTAAAAAGTGAGTCCAAAAAATTGGTCCATTGTCCGTCTCTCGAAGAAAACGGAAGGCTCAGCATTATTGCCCCTGATAATATTGTCAGAAAAAAGCCAACTGCGATGTATCTGAACTCTGACAGGTTCTTATGTCGTTTTTTTATGTCATGTTTTATATCGTTCATATCCAATCCTAACTATTTGCTGCAGAATGTATTATTGTCAGCTTACAGAAGCTGTTTGTATATATCCCTCTTGCTGACACCTCTGTCCTTTGCCACGAGCTTCATGGCTTCCTTCCTGTCGATGCCCTGTGACTCATAGTGTGCCATATGCGCTTCAAGCGGCATGGCTTCCCAGCTTTCCTGCTGCTCCTTTGCTATTTCAGCCAAATTTCTGCCACAGATCACAAGCACATATTCACCTCTTGGCTCCTGTGTCCTTGAACGCTCCAAAAGCTCAGAAAATGTAGTCTGCACCTTTTCCTCGTGCTTTTTCGTAAGCTCCCTGCACACGGTAAGCTCTCTGTCTCCGAGCGCATTGTAAAGCTCTGTGACCGTCTTTATAAGATGATGAGGCGCCTCGTAGATGATGATTGTTCGAGTCTCGTTTTTAAGCTCCTCAATGACGCGCGCGCGTTCCTTTTTATCCCTCGGCAAAAATGCCTCAAACGCAAACCTCCTGGTCGGCCTGCCCGACATGGTGAGCGCTGTAATGCACGCTGCTGCCCCGGGAAGCGAGGTAACAGGCACGCCCTCCTCGTAGCAGATGCGCACAATGTCCTCACCCGGGTCAGAAATGCCGGGTGTTCCGGCATCAGTGATGAGGGCTATATTTTTGCCCTCCTTAAGCTTTGCCACAAGCTGGTAGGCTTTATCTATCTTGTTGAACTCATGATAGCTCGTCATGGGTGTCTTTATCTCAAAATGATTGAGCAGCTTTATGGAGTTTCTCGTATCCTCCGCTGCGATGAGGTCTACCTCCTTAAGTGTGCGCAGCACACGGAATGTGATGTCCTCCAGATTTCCTATCGGAGTTGCGCACAGATACAGTGTTCCTGTCATATGATTCTCCTGTTATTTTCCGTTATTCCGGGGCTTATCGCCGTATATCTCATATATCTCATCCGTGTATACATTAGGCTCCTTGTATACAACTAACGGTTTTTCGATGGTTATACGGCTTTTGCCGCCCTTTAACCCCTCTATGAGCACCATGTTCGGCTCCCTGTCCGCGTAGGGATGCACAAGGCGCATTCGCTTTGGCTCGATATGATATTTCATCATAGTGCTAAAAATCTCTGCCAGCCTGAATGGTCTGTGAACCATGTAAAAACGCCCATTGAATTTGAGCATTTTTGCGCTCTCCCTGACTATATCGTCAAGTGTACACCTGACCTCGTGGCGTGCTATAGTCATGGCATCGTCTGCATTTTTGATACCGTGCTGACCTATCATATACGGCGGATTTACCGTCACCACCTCCACGGACTCTCGACCGAAAATCTCCGATGCATTGCACACATCTCCCTCTTCTATGGTCACTTTGTCCTCGAGATGGTTATATTTCACACTTCTTCTCGCCAAGTCTGCACACTGAGGCTGAAGCTCGAGCCCGCTGTAATGCTCTCCGTTATTCTTTGCCTCAAGAAGTATCGGAATCACACCGTTTCCGGTGCACAAATCCACAGCTCTCTCGCCGCGCTTTACCTTTGCATAGTCAGATAAAAGCACGGCGTCTATGCCGAAGCAGAACAGCTTTGGATCCTGTATGAGCCTGTAGCCCTTGCGGCACAAATCGTCTAGTCGCTCATTACTGTGTATCAGTGCTTCCATTGTCTTTGTCCCTGTTGTAATCTTTATTATACTCTTTATTATAGTTTTTGTTCTTGTAATCCTTGTTGCGGTTGTATTTCTGCTTGTTTGGTCTGTTCTTGCCGCCCTTGTACGGCTTTTTGTAACCGTCCTTATTTTCTCTGCCGGCATTTGCAGCATTTACTTCATTTGTCTCATTTGCAGAAGCTTCCGCTGCCTCTATGTCCGCCCTGTACGGACGTCTTTCTCTGTTGTCACGCTTATCACGGCGCTCGCGATATTCATTTTTGTTGTCACGGTGTCCACGGTTTCTCTGCGGTTTCTCCTGTGACTTATCCTCCATCGTCTCGTCGCCGCTATCCTCGAGATCCTTGAGCTCGCGAAGCTCCTCCTCGGTGAGCTTTACATCCTTTTTCTGGCGCGGCTTTAAGCGCAGATCATCTACAGTGTACTCACGAAGCTCCTTCTCCTCGCCGTTGTCAATGACAACACGCACGAGCTGCCTTAGCACGCTGACTGACTTGACCTCTCCGATGATTCCATCAGGTGTCTTGACCTTTTCTCCCACTGACGGCATTCTGCTGTTCAGATACTCATATGTATCCTGCTCATACTTGAGACAGCACATAAGCCTTCCGCACACACCGGATATCTTGGTCGGATTGAGCGAGAGATTCTGCTCCTTTGCCATCTTGATGGAAACCGGCACAAAATCTGCCATATAAGAATGACAGCAGAGCGGTCTGCCGCAGATTCCGATGCCGCCCATCATCTTGGTCTCATCCCTGACACCGATCTGACGAAGCTCTATTCTCGTGCGGAATACCGCTGCCAGATCCTTTACGAGCTCTCTGAAGTCAATTCTGCCGTCCGCTGTAAAGTAAAACAGCAGCTTGTTTCCGTCAAAGGTATACTCTGCATCCACCAGCTTCATCTCAAGTCCGTGCTTGATGATTTTCTCCTTGCAGATGGCAAATGCCTCTTTTTCCTTTTCCTTATTTCTCTCAACCGTTTTCTCATCCTCGTCGGTTGCCACTCTGATGACAGGCTTAAGCGGTGAAACCACCTTATCATCATCCACCTCCTTCGGCGGAATGAGGACAGTTCCCATCTCTATGCCTCTTGCTGTCTCCACGATAACATGCATTGCCATGTCGAGGTCGAAATCAGCCGGATCAAAGTAATATATTTTGCCTGCTGTCCTGAATCTGATACCAACTATTTTTGTCATGTGATTAGTTCTCCTTTATGGTCATAAGCAGCAGCTCAATTACCAGGTCAAAATTGACGTTTGCGTTAATTCTTATCTTCGCCTTCTCAAGTGCCTCAAGTATTGCCTCGATTCCCTGATAGGAATGCTTTGCTGCCTGTTTCTTTATATCATAGACCTCATCCTTGAATATGAGTCCGTTAACATCGTTTGTCGCCTTCATATACAGCACATCTCTGTACCACACCATAATCAGGTCAAAATAATCCTGCACCTTAAGCTTGTACTCAGCTATCTGCTTTACCGCTGCGCCCAGCTCGTAGAGATCTATGTCATCGAGGCGCTTTATAAGCGACAGTGCTGACTCCTTTAGCTCGTTGAACTCGTCTGATGAGGCGAGCTTAACAGCCTTTCCGACGATGCCCTGTGCAAATGCGGCACTGATATCTGCCTGATAATCCGGAATATGCTTTTCATTCATCAGGTATGCCTTTATCACCTCGTCCTTTACCGACTTCATATTGAGTGTGATGCAGCGCGACCTGATGGTCTGCAGAAAGCTGTCTGCATTGGTGGTGAGAAGCATGATGACCGCATATGCCGGTGGCTCCTCAATGGTCTTTAAAAGCGCGTTCTGCGCCTGCTGGTTCATTTTTTCAGCCTCATCCACTATGTAAATCTTGTATTTACTGCTGTACGGCTTTATCACTATATCGTTGTTGAGCTGTGTCCTTATGTCGTCAACCGATATGTTGTTGGGCTTTTCATGACTGACATATATGATATCAGGATGATTGTGGTCATCTGCCTGATGGCACGATTTGCACTCTCCACAACCGTCTGTGCCCTCCTTCTCACACTGCAGTGCCCTGGCAAATGCCTCAGCTATCATCATTTTGCCGGACAGCTGTGGTCCGTTTATTATATATGCATGTGAGACCTTTCCCATTGATATGGCATTTTGCAGATGCTCTATTATCTGCTCATTTCCTACTATATCCTTAAATCCTGCCATAGCTGCTGCCTCCTTATTCGTTTCCGGTTACATTTATGTGCAGGCCGTAACCATCATCCTGCTCTGCAATTAAGAACTCTGTTGTATGTATGCTGAAATCTCGGCAAGCACAGTGTCCATATCATCATTTACGAAACGGTGTGTAATACCCGCCTCATGCAGCTTCTCCTCAGAGAAGTCTGATGCGTCTGCCAGAAAACGACGGCACATCTCCTCATATTTAGGTACCTGCTGCCCCTTTTCCCGGTGAATGGCGCGTATCAGACGGTCGCCGTCCTCCACCTCCACATAGATTGGCAGTACCTTGTCACTGCCAAAATAATCGCGTATCTTTGTGTAAGACTCCAGTGTTCCGACTGTCAGATAGCTTTTGCAACGAAGGTCTATATCATCATCGTTTACCGTGAAATACTTCCACACGCCGTACACCGTATTGTACTCGCGAAGCTCTATGATGCGCCCCTGTTCACTGAGCCTTTTTACCTCCTCTTCATTGCAGAAATGATAATCCTTATCCTGTGTCTCTCCGTCCCTTATCGGGCGCGTGGTATACGGGATAATCCTGCTAAGCATGAGTGAATCATCCTGCAGTATTTTGTTGTATATAGTGTCCTTGCCTGATGCACTTTTTCCCATCACGCAGAAAATCTTACCCATCTGTAAACCTCTTAATATTGTAATTAGTATAAATACGATTGTTTGCTATGTCAAACTGTTGCTTACAGCACCGCAACAAACTTCCACATATTGGCATCCGGATCAAAATACAGGCCATCCACTTCAAGACCTGAATTTACAGCCTTTATTACATCATCTATGAGCTTGTCGTTCATTATCTCTCCCGGCACCACAAGCGGTATCCCCGGCGGATATATATTTATAAAGGCACCGCTCACCTTCCCGCTTGCCTTAAAGGCATAGACCGCCTGATGGTCTGCATCATATGCATCATACATTTCCATTACGGCAGGTAGCTTTTGATATATATCTGTGTCCATTTTGACCGGCAGGTAAAATTTATGTACTACGCCCTCCTGCTTTAATATATCATAAAACTCTTCAAAATCAGACTTATATTTTTCGAGCTGGCCGTCTATTTCAATCAAAGCATCCGCAAGCCTGTCAAAGCCCTCATCCGTATCCATGACAGATGCCAGCGCCAGTACATAATTGCCCGCCGCCATCTCAAGCTGCAGCTCATATTTTTTGAGCAGAAGCTCAAGCAGCGTATGTCCATTCATAGCCTCTTGCGTAAATATAATAATCTTTGACTCGTCAAAATCATATGCCTCGTCAGCAGAAAAATCACTTTTTCTGACCACGTTCAGATGCGAAAGTCCGCTGACCTTCTGATAAAATCTGTCAAGTCTGCTCCTAAGCTGTGCAAAGGCTGTCTCTTTGTTATCGCGCACATAGTGTATGCAGCGCTCTATGCCTGTCATAAGCACATATGACGGTGAGCTTGTCTCATAAATGCCGAGAAACTTCTCCACTGCAGCTTCACGCATCCCACCAAGCAGCAGAAGCGCTGTCTGTGTAAATGCCGGAAGCGTCTTGTGCAGACTCACTATGACCGCATCGGCCCCGAGTGCTATGGCATTTTGAGGGAAGCCGCCTCCAAAGCCAAAGTGCGCGCCATGTGCCTCGTCAACTATGAGTAAAGCTCCATGTTCATGTGCCGCAGAGGCGATTGCCGCCACATCGGAAACCACGCCATCGTATGTAGGCGAGGTTATCACGACCGCTTTTATGTCGGGATTTTCATCAAATGCCGCCCTTATCTGCGCCTCGGTTATCTGTCCCTGCAGCCCTGTCCGTGTAATTTCAGGGTATGTAAACACCGGGTGAAGCTGCCTTAAGTAAAGCGCATGATACACCGCCTTGTGACAGTTCCTTGCTACAAGCACCTTGTCTCCCCTTTTGGTGGCCGCAGATATTGCTGCCAGTATACCGCAGGTGCTTCCGTTTATGAGAAAATATGCACGCTTTGCACCGTAAAGTGCCGCTGCCTCAGCCTGCGCCTCCTTTATAATGCCCTCAGCGTGGTGCAGATTGTCAAAATTGTCTATCTCTGTGATATCAATAGCATACGGGTCCAGCCCTGCACCTATATCACTGCCACGGCGCTTATGCCCCGGCATGTGAAACGGATAAATATTTGATTGTGAATTATTTATCAGTTCTTTTTCCATTTAAGTACCTTGCTTATCGGCTAAAAGCCTCTCAGCATCACGTAATCCAAGCTGATACAGGCTCTCAAGCTTATTAGGATCCTTTTCTACCTTGCTTATTTTAATGTGCTCCGACGGCCTTAACACCTCGGCAATGCCCTGCTTTTCAAGCTCCTTAAGATGCTCAAGCTGATAATTGTACATGATATGCCTGTTTGAAAATGCTTCATAAAACCTCGGAAAACGCTTTTTGTATACCGATGTAAAAACCCTTGGCATAGGCTTTTTTATATAGTCTGCAGGCTTTGTCAGCACGACAACCACTCTGTCATAGCCCATATCAAGCATATGCTCATATGGGATACTGTCCGTCACCGCACCATCCAGATACCACTCATGCCCCAGCTTCACAGGCTTTGACACTACAGGCATGGAGCCCGAAGCCCTGAGCACATCCATCTGGTCAAAGACACTCTTTATCTGCACATATTCAGGCTTACCTGTCCTGATATTCGTCACAACCGCATAAAATGGGATATCCGACTTCTTATATTCCTCATCATCAAACGGGTCAAGCTCTCTTGGTACGGTATCATAGGCATATTTCGTGCTCACTATGTTTTTCTCCCGAAGAAGAGGCCTGATACCCATATAATTTTTGTCACTGTTAAACCTCTTATTGTATCTTATAACCCTGCCGCGCTGCTTTGACAGCAGATTCACTCCAAAAAGTGCTCCCGCCGAAACACCGATAACAGCATCAAAGCTAATATCATGGTCCATAAAACAGTCGAGTACTCCGGCTGTATACATACCTCTCATGGCTCCACCCTCAAGCACGAGGGCGCATCTTTCATCACTCATTTCTGCCTCCATTTATAATGTCATAATAAAAAATGTATTAATATTTATGTCGGCCGCTGAACTTCAGATTGTCTCTCCTTCTGCGCCGTTTTCTTTCAAGCTTGTGCTCTCTGAAGCGCTCGCGCTGCTCCTTCTTAATGCTCCATTTGTGTTTCAACACATATATATTGTCTGATATTCTTCTAAACATGAAAATACTCAGAATAATCACTGCGATAAGTACGAGCACCCAGAGAAAATATACCGGCTTTATCCTTATTATATCACTTTCCAAATTCTGTCTGCTGTTCTCATCAAAGTACGACAGATCGACCTTTGCTCCTGATTTCAGCAGATCCACACAGCCTACCACATGATCACAATACTTGTATCTGACCGTAGCAAGAGCATCCGCGTTGTCGGACTTCATGTCAGCAGCTTCCCTTTTAACGCTTGAAAAATCCGCGTTGTTTGGCAAAACAACATAGTTTTCCGACACCTTTGCATACATGCCGTGCTCATTCATCACGCCCAGATCCGGCGTATTGTCAGTAGCTGCGCTGTTTTCATTTTCAGCTATGCTTAGTGCCTTGAAGTTACTGAAATAGTAATTGAGCAGCGTGTTTGTGTCTGCATACTGGTCAGGCGACTGTGCATTCATAATAACCACGCACAGCGTCAAGCCATCCTTCTCCGCATAAGTGACAAGCGTGCTGTTAGCCACTGAAGTGTAGCCGGTCTTACCGCCGGTACAATCCTGATTTACAAACTGTGAATACGACTTAAATGGATGCAGCATCGCATGATGATTGTACAGCGGGGTATCCTCGGTATGCTTGTTTGTAGGTGGTATGATATAGGTCTTTGTGCCTGTAATCTTTCGAAACTCGTCATTCCTGTATGCCGCACACGAGATAAGCCCCATATCGTATGCGCTTGTCCAGTGATTTTCATCGGGCAGACCATTTGCATTGTTGAAATGTGTATCTGTACAGCCTAATTCTTTGGCTTCCTTGTTCATCAGATCAATAAATGTGCTGTAATCTCCCCCAAGCTTTTTGCCTGTATGCTCTGCTGCAGCATATGCGCACTCGTTTGCCGACTCAAGCATAACTCCATATAGTGTCTGCTCCATGGTCATCTCCTCGCCCACATCCCTCTTGATGCTCGACGAACCATCACTGCTCTCCTTCACCGCCTCTTTTGAGAATGTAACCTTCTCATCCATCTTGCAGTTGAGTATAGCCAGATATGTGGTGAGGATCTTTGTGATACTTGCAGGATAATGCTTTTCGTGTGAATTTTTCTCATAGAGCACCGTACCCGTATTGACCTCCATCACCACGGCACATGGTGCATTTATCTGCGGTCCCTCCGGCCAGTACGTGTCATCACCATCCGCAAATGCCATAAGCGGTCTCGCACAAAGCGTCGTGACCATAGCAAACACTGCCATTATTAGTATTCCTGATTTTTTTAAATTTATAATTTTATGCTTCATATCTGTTCCTATTAATTCTAAAATTGGGTAGCTGTTCAATACTATAAACAAAAATGTACTATTTCTAATTATAATGTATGAAAAACATGTTATCAAGGGCATGTGCAGTGTATTTTGCCATTTTATTTTGACACCCACACAATTGTAGGGTATTATCTATATGAAATTTTACGTTTTTATAAGGAGATTTACATGAGACTTAGAAATATCCCGGGCGCCGGTGAAGTCATCGACAACAGCCCTTATTGCATAAAGGAGCCTGTTGAATTAAAAGGAAAATGGCATGATTTTTTAGAAAACAATAATCCGATTCATATAGAGGTTGGTATGGGAAAGGGCAGATTTCTGATGGATCTGGCACGGCTTCATCCCGAGATCAACTATATAGGTATCGAACGATATACCAGTGTGCTTCTTCGTGCCGTACAAAAAATGCAGGAGGACGAGCTGCCAAATGTGCACTTTTTGTGCATTGATGCCGCAACTCTTCCGGATATTTTTGACCGCAATGAGGTTGACCGCATTTACCTGAACTTTTCCGATCCATGGCCGAAGGACAGGCACGCAAGAAGACGTCTCACCTCAAGCGAATTTCTTGCCAGATATGATTTGTTTCTCGCACCTGACGGACGCATAGAGTTCAAGACTGACAACCAGGACCTCTTCACCTTCTCTCTGGAAGAGATTGAAAGCTCTGATAAATGGCACCTCGACGCCAGTACACGCGACCTGCATCATGATGCCGCAATGAATGAGGGCAACATCATGACCGAGTACGAGGAGAAATTCTCTGCTGTCGGAAACCCTATCTGCAAACTGATTGCTTCAAGATAATGCGACATATCTGTCGTTAATCGCATGATTTATATAGTCAAACATGACCCAGCTTTTATGACATTCTTCAGATTTTTCTGAGGAACTGTCATATTCGTCTCTGGCATCGTTGAAATATCTCTGCGCTTCCTTATCTCTTCCCATCTTGCTATAGCTTGAACCAATATTGCTGTAAACCATAGCCTTAAGATCTCTCGAGCGGATAATTTCTGCCGTGGCAAGGCTCTCCAGATAACATTCAAAGGCTTTTGACTCATCGTTCTCAAGCTCATATACCAATCCCAGGATATTGAGATACTTTACTCCGACCAAAGCATCTTTCCAAATGTTACTTTTTTCCTATTTAACAATATAAACTTATTATTTCAAAATTTCAATATTAATTTCATTTTTATGTGCATGAGCTGCCAGCCTATCCAAATAATGACATGATATCTTTTAATTCTTTAATCATGATATAACAAAAAAGCACCAACCCTATGGCTCATACGTCCATAAAACCGGTACCTTTGAGTGCGCCTCCAGGGGCTCGAACCCTGCACACCCTGATTAAGAGTCAGGTGCTCTACCAAATGAGCTAGAAGCGCGTTTATTAATTTGTTTGCGTTTTCCTTAACGCGAAATTTATTATATAGTATAGTTTATAGAAATGCAACACTTTTTTTTAATTTTTTTAAATTTTTTTTAGATTTTTTGTAAAACAGTTGATTTTACACCGTTTTAAGCTATATTATTTTCTATATACAGAGACTTTTTATTCCAGATTTCCCATCCAAAGTCTCTCAGAAAGGAATTACTGATAATGAAAGTAGAAGAAAGATTATTAAAATATGTGGGCTATCACACCACATCTGATGAAGCAAGTGATAAAATACCAAGCAGTGACAGGGAATTTGCACTCGCAAGAGAGCTTGAGTCAGAGCTTAAGGAGCTTGGCTTATCCAAGGTTGTGCTCACTGACCATTGTTACGTGTATGGTCTGCTGCCTGCCACTGCCGGCATGGAGCACAAAAAAGCGGTCGGATTTATTGCACATATGGATACTGCACCTGATTTTTCCGGGGAAAATGTCAAGCCACAGCTGCTGCGTCACTATGATGGAAGCGATGTGCTGCTTAGAGGCAGTGGCGAATACCTGAGAGTAAGCGATTTTCCTGAGCTTAAAGCCCTCACCGGACGCACTCTCATTACCACAGATGGCACTACCCTGCTTGGTGCCGATGACAAGGCCGGTGTGGCTGAGATTATGACCGCCTTAGAGCAGATTATCGCAGAGGGCACTCCTCACGGCGATATCTGGGTTGGATTTACCCCCGATGAGGAGGTCGGAAAAGGTGCGGATTTGTTTGATCTGGACTATTTCGAGGCAGATTTTGCCTACACCGTGGATGGTGATTACGAGGGCGAGGTGGCCTATGAAAACTTTAATGCCGCAAGCGCTGAATTTACCATAAAGGGCGTCAACGTGCATCCGGGCGAGGCAAAGGACATTATGGTCAATGCTGCTTTGGTTGGCTGCGAGATTGCCGCAGCGCTGCCTGCAAACGAGACTCCTGCCACAACTGAGGGCAGAGAGGGCTTTTACCATCTGTGTGATATGAGCGGTGATGTAGCATCAGCCCATCTGTCATATATTGTGCGCGACCACGACAAGGCTCTTTTTGCTAAAAGACTTGATACTCTTCGCTCTCTTGAGATAGAGATGAACAAAAAATATGGCGAGGGCACTGTTTCTTTGACTATCACCCACTCCTACGAGAATATGCTTTCAATCATAATGGACAACATGTACATTATCGACCTGGCTAAGGCTGCTATAGAGGAAAACGGTCTAAAGCCGCTATCACGCCCGGTTCGCGGCGGTACAGACGGCGCACGTTTATCCTTCATGGGACTTCCTTGTCCAAACCTCGGTACCGGCGGCTACGGCTTCCACGGCCCATTTGAGCACATATCAGTAGAGGGCATGGAGACTGCGGTTAATATAATCAAATCAATTGTGAAGCATGTGCTGATGCTGGCTGACGCGTGATTTCGCTGCCGGTCAATTACTGTTCACAACTAACAGTGTGACTAGCCACGGCCACGTTACTGTTCACAACTAACAGTGTAACCAGTAATCCGGCTGCGCTTTAGTGTAAACAATAGCTGATTTATGTATTGACTTATCTGACAATTCTGCTATAATGATGGCAACCAATTGTTTTTCGTTTATTTTCGAACGAATAATTACAGCTTTTTTTGAAACTGACAGATGTTTCAGAAGGGAGACCATATGGTAGTACTTGCAGCACTTATCATTTTTGCAGTTGTTGGTGGAATATTTGTAAATTATCTTCGCAGAAATCAAAATGATATCGGCGGAGGAATGGGAAAGGATTACATGAAAGAGCATTGGGGAATCGATGACGACAAGTAATCAAAAATACCGGGCAACACATTTTGTGTCCCGGTATTTTTATTTATATAATCATCGTATATCCAATTTGAAATCTAACGTGAATTTGCAGGCTCCATGTTCACAGAGCGCCCCTTTATCTTCGCATTCTTCATGGCATTGAGCACCTCCTTGCCATACTCAGCCGGCACTTCAACAAATGTATACTTATCGTACATATCGATTGCTCCGACAAGCCTGCCAGGCATGCCTGACTCGCCTGCAATGGCGCCTAAAATATCGCCCGGCTTTATCCTGTCCTTCTTTCCGACGTTGATAAACAGGCGTACCATGCCATCCTCTGCTCCTGTATTGTGGAAATCATAGTCGTCCTTTGATTCAGCTGTGGATATCTCTGAAGCACCCATAGCCTGGTATAAAAATGCCGCCGCTATATCCATTGCTGTGTAATCTGACTCATTTATCTGATTCTCTATAATATCAATGACACTTGTGAGATTTTCCTCATCTATAATGGTGGAAATCTGGTCCATAATCTTTTCTGCCCTGATTTTGGCAACATCATCAGATGATGGAATTGGCTGTGCATAGATTTTTGTCTTGCAGTAGCGCTGTATGTCCTTGAGCTTATATACCTCCTTGCCCTTTACAAAAGAGAATGCCTTTCCACAGCGGCCTGCTCTTCCTGTACGGCCGATTCTATGTACATAATACTCGTCATCCTGAGGCAGATCATAATTGAAAACAGCCTCCACATCATCCACATCAATTCCGCGCGCTGCGACATCAGTGGCAATAAGAATATCTGTCTTTCCGTTTCTGAAGTTCTTCATAACACGATCTCTCTGCACCTGCTTCATATCGCCATGAAGTCCCTCTGCACTGTAGCCGCGTCCGCAAAGCTCATATGCCAGCTCGTCGACCATCTTCTTGGTGTTGCAGAATACAAGTGAGAGCTTTGGATTATAGTAATCCAACAGTCTTGTGAGTACATCTATCTTGTCCTTGCGCTTCACATCATAGTAATACTGGTCGATGTTTGCGACTGTCAGCTCTTTTTTCACAATCTTGATATTGATAGCATCATGCTGATATTTTCTTGTAATTTCCAAAATAGGCTTTGGCATTGTTGCCGAGAAGAGTACTGTCTGATGCTCCTGTGGCAGGTATTTGAGCACTGTCTCGATGTCCTCCCTAAAACCCATGTTGAGCATCTCGTCTGCCTCGTCGAGCACTATTGTCTTTACATGGTCAGGCCTGATTGTCTTTCTCCTGAGATGATCCATAAGACGCCCCGGGGTTCCGATAATAATCTGCACACCACCCTTAAGCGCCTTAATCTGGCGGCTGATATCCTGTCCTCCGTATACCGGAAGTACCTTCACACCATGCATATATTTTGCAAGCTTCCTGATTTCATCTGCCACCTGGATGGCAAGCTCCCTTGTAGGAGAGAGGATGATAACCTGTGTCTTGTGACTTGATGCATCAACGCCCTCAAGCACCGGAATACCAAAGGCTGCTGTCTTTCCTGTTCCGGTCTGCGCCTGTCCGATTACATCCCTGCCCGAAAGCACTGCCGGGATTCCCTGAGCCTGTATTGGAGTTGCCTCCTCAAAGCCCATATCCTTGATGCCTCGCAAAATCTTAGGGTTTAGTTCTAATTCGTCAAATCTGATTGTTTCCATATATTTTTTATATTTCCTTTCAAAAAAATAAAGTGTGCATATTTTTATAACATGCACACTTTAACATATTTGTGAGATAATTACAAAATATTATTTCTTCATTTTTTACAAAATACTACATACTGTTCCTCCCTCCTGTCCTCCTTTAGAGCATTCAGTGAGAAAAATCCACTTATTACTCCCATGATAATTGTAAACCTTTATTGCAGTTACGGTTGACAATTGACATCTTTTCATGTTAATGTGTTAACCGTACAAAAATTACTATGAAATTTACAAAAAGGAGATTTTATCATGAACCAGACAGAAACTATAGACTACAAGCATGGAACGACCTATGCCATAACGGTAACAGCGCTCATGACAGCTGTCACATGTATTCTTGCACCATTATCTATCCCGATTGGGCCGGTACCGATTTCACTGACAAACCTGGCCATATATATTTCATTATATCTGCTCGGATGGAAACGCGGAACAATCAGCTACCTCATTTACCTGCTTATCGGACTTGTCGGAATCCCTGTATTTTCAGGCTTCACCGGTGGCCCAGCTAAGCTTGCCGGCCCTACAGGCGGATACATCATCGGTTTTATTGCCATGGCAATTATCGCAGGACTTGTAATCGATCATTTCCACCAGCCTTGGCTCCAGCTCATTGGTATGATTGTCGGAACTATCATATGCTATGTGCTCGGTACAGCATGGTTCTGCTTTGAGGCAAAAAGCACAGTCAGCGGTGCACTCTCAATATGTGTGCTCCCATTTATCCCGGGCGACCTGATAAAAATGATAATTGCCATGCTTATCGGACCGGCTATTAAAAAAAGACTTCGCTAAACATCAACTCCAAGCTTTCTAAGCTCCTGGTACAGGCGCGCTACCGGAAGCCCTACCACATTATTGTAATCACCATGTATTCCCTTAATGTGGATGGCAAAGCGTCCCTGTATCCCGTAGCTTCCTGCTTTATCCATCGGATCCCCGCTTGAAATATAGCGGTCAATTTCCTCTTCCGTCAGTGTATACATGCTGACATCCGTCTTCTCATAAAAGCAGTGTTCTCCGGTTCTTCCGTCTTTGTCAATAAACACAAACGTTACCCCTGTATAGACACTGTGCGTTTTTCCCGAAAGCATCAAAAGCATACGCCTGGCATCTTCTTCGTCCTTCGGCTTTCCAAGAATCTGATTCTCATAAGCCACTACCGTATCCGCTCCGATTACAAGAATATCCTGCGGTGTCACAAGCTCTGCATGCTGTTCATTGTAGGTAAGCACACCTGACGCTACCTCCTCTGCCTTTTGACGGGATAGCTCCATGACAACCGCAGATGGCTCCTCCTCTGTGATTATCTCTTCTCCCTTTGCAGGACAGACAACAAACTCTGCCCCAATCTGCTCTAATAATTCCTTTCGGCGCGGTGATGCCGATGCCAATATTATCTGACTCATATTTGTTTTAACCTTTTCCTTCACTTTGGATTTTGTGGCTGTTTCATCTGAAGAATACAATTCCTTATGACTGATTACACGTTTCCACTTGTATTATACAGCTTTCTCTTTCACCGACGCTTTCCCTGACATAAATCTGTAAAATACAGCACAAAATACCAACGCAAAAACGACTCCAAACACATTCTGAATCACCCTGAGGCTGACTGCTCCTTTTAACCCATAGCTCTCTGCAGCTATAGCCAGAGCACCAAATGTATTAAAAACAGCCTGCCAGCCGTATTGTGCCGATAATCCCACGCCGATTCCGCCTATAATTCCTATGTACGCATAGATTGATGGCGGAAGCAGGAAGTATAATACCGTAAAGCATATAACCCCGGCAATATTACCAACAATCCTTTTTTTGACCCTGTACTGCATATCCTCCATAAACGGCAGGATGGCAGACATGGCTGCAATGCCTGCCCACATTGCACGTGGCATATTGCAAAGCTGTGCAATACATAGAACTAACGGTACGCATAGTATCTGGCACAGCTGCCATTTTGTACGTGATGAAGAAAGGTCAAACTCCTGAATTACGGCTTTCATATTTCTTTTATAGGCTCTGTTTTTATGATTTCTGTAAAATACAAGGCATGTGATGGCAGCTCCTGCAGCCATCCCTGCTATTCGAAGCATATAGCTTTTTCCTGACACATCATATCCATATAACAATAAATAGCCAAGAACCAGTGTGGATTGATTAAACATAAATGGATTATGGCATCCAAACAAAATCAGCACTGCCAGCGCCGCAATGTTTATAAGCAGTGCCGGAAGCGGTGAAAGCTGATTTGCCAGATGTGGGCATATTGTCATAATTACAAAGAACAATGCCAAAAGCCATGTAGAGTGTACGGTATGGATTCCAAGATCAGCATTGCGAAATACCATAACGCATAATAAGACCACTACTCCCACAATGCTGTTATCCTTTCCCAATATGATGCTTGAGGCAGTAACAAAGGCAAAGCAAAAAACCATTGTCACAGCTATCTTCACCATATATACAAACGCATGGTATAGTTTTTCTTTCATTGTTTTACTATTTTTCAGCAGGCTTTTAGAGCCGGCCTGATTTAACTGCAGTTCCTGATAAAATGTCATATGAATTCTCCTATCTTTTATCTTATTATCTTATTATTTTATTATTGTAACTATCATGTTCTAAATAGCTACTCATTATAATTCTTTATTGGCAGTTGTACTACAAATCTGCATCCACCATATTCCCGGTTTTCAGCTTTGATTGTTCCACCGGCGATGTCTACAATTCTTTTCACAAGTGCCAGACCAAGGCCGTTTCCCTCGGCTTTATGGGAACCATCCACCTGATAAAACTTGTCAAATATTCTGGCTTTTGCATCATCCGCGATTCCAGGTCCCTCGTCTTCCAGAATAAACTGCACAGAATCATTTTCATGCCTTAGAAACATGGTGATTATCCCATTTTCAGGACTAAACTTGATTGCATTATCCAAAAGATTCATCCAGATATGCATAAAAAGCCCTTCATTTCCAACATATCTGACCTCCTCCATCTCCACCTGAAATCCAATTCCTTTTTCAGTCCATTTGTCTTCCAATGCAAGAAATGCCTGACGGATTTGTTCATCCAGACGATATTTGGTTTTTTTCATTGGAATATTCTGATTTTCCAGCCTTGATAACAATAAAATATTTCCAACAAGACCTGAAAGCCTTTGAGTATTAAACAGGATTTTTTCTACATACCCCTCCTGCTCCTGTGACAGCTCATCTCCCTGGAGCAGCATCGTATAGCCTTCAATTGCATTGATTGGTGTCTTGAACTCATGGGAAACATTGGATACAAAATCCATTTGCAGCATCTCTGTTGCACGAAGCTCTTTTGTCATGACATTAAAGCTCTGATATGATTCTCCAATCTCAGCTATGCGGCTGTTTGTTTCCAAATGCTGTTCAAAATCTCCCTGGGAGACTGCTTTCATTGCTTTACTGAGCCTGGTAATCGGCTCAAGGAGCCTTGCATTGATAAATGATGTAATAAGTCCTGCTATCAATGTATTAAAAATCAAAAGCCAGCCAAGGCCCGGTATTTTCCCGGGCAAATCCAAAAAATGATTCAAAAACGCAAACAACAAGGCTGATATCAGCATAGAAAATGCAAGTGCCAGCCAGATTGCACCGATCAGACACGAGCGGATACGCAATTCTTTTTTCTTTTTATGTTCCATTATTTTTTCACCACCTTGTATCCCAGACCACGCATAGTTACAATTTCGAAATCCGGATTTTCCTTAAAACGCTCCCTGATTCTTCCTATATGTACCTCTATCGTATGTGGGTCTGCCTCCGTCTCATATCCCCACACCTCATCCATTAGCTGCTGCTTCGTAAATGTCCTGCCCGGTGAAGCTGCCAGCTTGTATAAAAGCAGAAATTCCTTTTTGGGCAGGACAAGCGTTTCATCACCGGTCACAACTGTCATTGCATCATAATCAAGCTCGGTTGAGCCAATCACAATTTTGTGTTCGTTCAGTATCTGTGCACGACGAAGCAGTGCCCCTACTCTTAAAACCATTTCATTGACATTTACGGGTTTTACCATATAGTCGTCACTTCCCGAAAGAAAGCCCTGACGCATATCATCAAAGCTGCTTTTTGCAGTAATCATAAGCACCGGTATCTGATATCCCGCCGAACGAAGCTCCGACACAAGTTCATATCCATCCATAACCGGCATCATTATATCTGAAATGATTAAATCAATATACTCTCTGTCCAATACCTCCAGTGCCTGTGCTCCATCCGACGCACTTTTGACCTGATACCCGCTCTTTTCAAGCACCTTTTGGAATAACAGACTTAATTCCTTATCATCTTCTACAATTAATATCTTAAACACGCTTTATATTCTCCTTTAATCAAAACAAATCCCTTGCCCATCCAAGCAGATGCTGTACCAGAAACACCTTTCTTTTACGTTTTTCTGTTAATTCAATCGGCTTTACATGATACGGATCATAATATGTTCCGTCGTCTAATACCTGTCTGGACACGCTCTCATACTCCATCATGCCATCCTCCAGCTGTTTATTAATCTCTTTACTGCGTATTACAAGCATCAGCTCTGTATCCAGATAAGTACTTCTCATATCCATATTGAATGAACCTATTACTGACAGATCATCGTCAATCAGAATACTTTTTCCATGATACGAATAACCGCCTTCATATTCCCAGATATCAATTCCTGTTTCTAAAATTCTGTTTCTGTTTTTGGCATAATCAGCAGCTCCAAATGGATTTCCGTTATTTGCAACAGAATTTGTCATAATAGAAAAGTCCGGAACCTTCTGTGCAATTTCCTCCCATGTATTATACATCATATCATTGCAAATAATATATGGTGTATGAATTTTTACGCGTTCCTTTGCATTTTTCATTAATTCTCCCAGCTGATACCATACCACCGGTTCCTTAGCTTGGGTGTGGATTGGGTTTGATAACAATGTAATCTTTTCTGTTTCAAAGGTTTCATCCGCATAATCTGTATCACAAATTTTTTCCTTATTAACTTCAAAATATTGCTGATACCCTTCTTGCAGCTCTAAAACTGCTTTCTTTACAGATTGTCTGTCAGCTAATTTTTTACTGTTATGAAAATACCGACAGTCCTCCTGTTCCCATATTGTTTCAAAATAATCCAATAACTGATTGACCGAATTATCTTTCTGTGTCTCATTGCAGACAACTAACACGTCCCGGTCAAAATTCTTATGCCCCGGAAAATCACCCAAAAAATAATTATATGTGTTTCTTCCGCCAAGAATATATATTTTACCATCTGCAATCAGATATTTATCATGCATTCTTCCCATTGTCTTCCATGGCTTAAGCGGATTTGCTTTATTGTACAGCTTAATCTCAACATTCTCATGCGAAGATAATCCATAAAAATATGGATTACCCTCCATATCAATCCAGCTCTCCATTCCATCTACCAATATGCGGACATGTACGCCTCTGTCTGCCGCATCATGCAGTGCTCCTAAAATCAATTTTCCGCTTTCGTCTGATTTAAATGCAAATGTAGAAAGGATTATTTCATCCTTTGCATTTTGGATTAATCTCACTCTTTCTAAAAGAGCCTGCGAATTTTTTTCAATGATTACTGCTCTTTCCGTATTCTCTCTCCCCGCCACACTCATAATATTTTGTGTTTCCTTTATAGTAGCATCAGACACCGCCGGCTGTTTTTTATATGTGATGCAGATTCCGATTAACTCATAAAAAGCCACACATAAAAAAACTGCCAGTATAGCCAAAATAATTTTACATATTTTATGCCTTTTCATTGTACATCACCTGATTCCTTGTATTTTATACTCATACAATACAATGTCAATCTCAATTTTACCTCAACAGAATTGATTTTATGCAAAAAGACAGGAAAAAGCAGCTGCCTGCAATTTCCTGTCCATAAAAACTCATATAAAATTATTTTACTGCGATTTACCTATTTTTCGTCGCTTCTACCGTCTTTACGTTTACCTGATGTGCAAAGCTCCATGACTTCTTATAGATAATCCATATAATTTTTAAAGCACGATTACGGCAGCATCAAGCCCCTCTACTTTTCCGTCAAATGCGCTATCTGTCAGCAGATTATATTTCTCGGCATACTCATTAAATTCCTTTACACTGCTGCCGCAATTGAAAAGCATTGCGATTGTCTCTTCACCGTTTTTTCTGATCATAACAATCGTATCATCATCGTCATTTGTGATTGTCTTAATCATTTCGCCCTCTACGATGCATGCATGTGCTTTTCTAATCTGCATGAGCTTCTTATACCAATTATACATCTCCTTGTCCTGGTATTCCTCATCCCAGTACATGCCTCGTCTGCAGTCCGGATCATTTGCTCCCGGCATTGCATACTCATCACCATAGTAGACCATAGGCATTCCCGGCAGTAGCAGCTGAAAGGCTGCTGCGAGATGCTGCTTTTTCTTATTATCATGGCACAGATGTAAAAATCTTGCTGTATCATGGCTGTCAATCAGGTTCCACATCAGTGGATAGCACTTTTTGTTTAAGCGCCCCTTCAGATATCCGAGATTTTGTACAAACTGGCTGACATTAATCTTTTCGTCTGCAAGCAGGTCTATCAGATTCAGGTAGAATGGATAATTCATGACAGTATCCCACTCATCTCCCTCGAGGAAGTCTCCTGCGTAGTGCCATATCTCACCAATTATCAGCATATCCTTCTTTACTGCCTTGATTGCCTTTCTGAAATTCTTCCAGAAGAAATGACTGATTTCGTCTCCTACATCCAGTCTCCATCCGTCAATATCACATTCCTTAATCCAGTAGCATGCAACATCCGTGATGTATTTTTCAACCTCAGGATTTTTCAGATTAAGCTTTGGCATTCCACCGTAATAGCCAAAGCATTTGAAGTTTGGAATTTCTCCCCATTCACCCCTAGGCGGCAGCTCGTCGATAAAATACCAGTCGAGATATTTTGATTTTTCGCCCTTTTCAAGTATATCCTGAAATGCGAAAAATTCTCTTCCTGTGTGATTGTATACCGCATCCAGCACTACCTTCATGCCACGCTCGTGAGATTTTTTTACAAGCTCCTTTAAATCCTCTGTTGTTCCAAATGATGGGTCAACCTGATAATAATCAATAGTATCATACTTATGGCATGAATTTGATTTAAAGATTGGTGTCAGATACACAACATCGATTCCCAGATCTTTAATATAATCCAGATGCTCTATGATTCCCCTGAGATTGCCATGCAGATCATCCATAGGCGTAATCGGCGCCTTATACCACAGCTTTTTGTCTACCGGCTGTGTTGCGGCAAAGCGCGATGGGAAAATCTGATACACTACCTTGTTTGCTGCCCACTGTGGCACCTCAAACATCTCTTCCTCCCTGAGGTTCTGCGGGCAGTCAAACATTCTGTCCCTGTTTGTAATGCACTCCTTGTCGAACTCATAATTGCCGTAATATACCTTTTCACCCTGCATGTCTGTAAATTCAAAAAAGTATCTCAGACATATCAGATTCATCCGAAGCTGAGCTTCATAATAATCGTGAAACTGTGAGGTTGCTACCTTCTTCATAGGAAGAGTCATTCGCGTATCCTTGCGCTCCATAGGTATATACTTGTCCTCATAGTGAAGGATTACCTCCTTCATATCATCCTTTTTTACCTGCACGCGTATCACAAACAAATCCTTATCTATCGCATAGCAGAATCTTTTATCCATGTCATGAAAAATTGCTGAGTATTCCATAAAATGCCCCTTTACTTACGTATTTCGTTATTTTGTATTTTAACGCACTATCTCAAACAATTCTATCATTATATCCATGACATTTTTACACTATTTCTACTTTATGCATGATTTTAGATTAATAACATTTTATTTTTTTGACTTTATTCCCTAAAACACTGCGTTCATTATATCACTGCACACTCAGATAGCTTGTCACACAGTAAAGTGTCTGTCCATTATATTCCACGCGTGACCATCCAAACTCCTCATTGATTCCGGTTCTGGTGACTGTTTCCCCATTTTTTATCGTTGCGATGACTGTAGCATCCGGATTTGTGACACTTGGAAGTGCACGCAGATTAACCTCTATCTTTGCAGTGACAGTATCATTACAATCCTTGAACTTTGTCTTCAGTCCGTCTCCGCTGCCACTTCCGTCCTGTCCGGGAACTACATAGTTCATATCTGTTGTGAGGTAACTTGAAATGGCATAGTATGTCTGTCCATTATATTCGATACGTGACCATCCACTGTCACTGATCCCTGTTCTTGCTGCCGTATCACCGTTATTGAGCGTTGCCTTAATTGTGCTGTCATTGCCCTGACTCGGAATATCCCTCAGATTGACGCTCTCCTTGGCAGTTACAGTCTCATTTACATCCGAAAACTTCATGTTTGCTTCCGGGTCAGCTGTTGCATTGTCAGCCGCATCACCATTTTTTGCAGACTCTGTCTCATCAAAACCAAAGTATGCCACATTCAAATCTACCGGCTTATCAATCCCTGACACCTTTCCCTTATTGGTATACTGCCACATAGCATGTGTGCCCTCATAAGATGACTGTGGTGTTTCCGGATAAGCTGTATCCGGATATTGTGACACCCAGATTTTGTACCTGCTCTCAAGCGTTTTAGTATCCCACTGGCTGTTTGCCGCCAACTCATTCATTGCAGCGTAAAACATAGGTGTATATCCTTTATTATATATTTCCTGCAAAAATGCCTCAGCTACTTTGGTGCGTGCCTCTGATGACATGCCATACTGTCTGCTGGCTGAGTCAGTGAAGCCCTCGCAGTCAAATGCCACCGGATATGTAATCTGATATTTTGATATGTAGTCTGCTACCCAGTCTGCCTCCTCAATGGCTTCTGTTTCATTTACTGCTGATGAGAAGAAATACACTCCAACCTTTATGCCATTTTTCTGTGCCTCCTGCATGTTGTATCTTGCATTTGTATCGACACACATCTCGCCTGTTTTCTGGGTTCTGTAGCCCACACGTATCATTGCAAAATCAATTCCGCCTGCGGCAACCTTGTCCCACTTTATAGTGCCCTGATATTTAGATACATCAATTCCGAAGGTCAGGTTACTGTTTTCCGCAACAGAGCTTGCAGACAGTATCTGTGTCTCATCCGCAGAAGCCCCATCATCAGATGTCACACTCATTGAGCCGGCATTGTCTCCCGTATGCTGCGGGTCGTCCTTGTCTGAACTATCCTCTGTGGCTGTTTCCGTCATCTGTGACGAGCCTTTAGCCTCGTTTTTTGCTGATTTAATCACAAAAAATGTGGCTACTGCAGCCAGTGCAGCTACTATCGCAACAATTATAAATATTGCTATTATCTTTCTTTTATCGTTCATAGATTTTCCTCTTCATCAATATATATACCATGTATAAGCAACCTGTTTCTATGCAACAAAATATATCATATAATATACTAATTTTCAAATACCTGTCCATTTTTAAAAGTCTTTTTTTCGGAGAAAATATTAAAAAATCCGCTATACTCACCTATCGTATAGCGGATTAAAAAAACATTATTCAATTTTCATATTATTTATTGCGTTAAGCTATTGTGCCATTTGCAATGTCGTTCTTTGCCAATAAATATGTAATAGCCGGCATAAGAATGGCTGAAATAATTGCTTTGACAATATTACCTGCACTAAGCTGTGCTGCAATAGCATATGTAACCATACTTACAATGAATCCCATGGCTGCAAGTGCAAAAATAAGCACCAAACCAATCTTTTTGTGTGCGAAAAGCAAAATACCGATAGAAACAGTTATGATAATCTGTAGTATAACGCTAATGAAACACAGCACGACATATATCGCACCTAATCCTAAAGTAGCTCCTGCGACTGAAGCACCCAGCGCAACGACAATCCCGCCAATTGTTGCAAGAATATTCAGCACGAAAATAATCCATAACCATACGGTTAAACCTGTTGAAAGCTTATTGTTTTCCATAATTATCCTCCTTTAGTAATCCCAATTTTTTCAACATATTCATTATAATTTACCGGAAAAAATATTTCAATAGTCAAAATGCCTCATTTTGAACTCATCCCGACCTACAAAAAATTGTCATTGATTTAAATAACAGATGCATTTACAATATAGCTATTATGAAAAAATTATTTGTAAAATATGTCTCACAAAACATACTCGGCATGGTGGGTATGTCATTATATATACTTGCCGACACCTTCTTTATCTCAAAAGCGGTCGGCTCAAACGGTATCACCGCGCTCAATCTGGTGCTGCCTGTATACAATTTGATTTTTGCCATAGGCGCAATGATCGGAGTCGGCTCCGCTATCAGATATGTCGTAGAGAAAAATAAGGGCGATACATCCAGCGAGAGCTACTTTTTTCATGCCCTGCTGTGGTGTATTATGATAAGCGTTATATTCATATTGATTGGTATTTTCATACCGGACAGGCTCGTAGGGCTGCTCGGCGGAGATGCGACGATTATAAATACCGGTAAAAGCTATACGCGTATTTTCATGCTTTTTACACCGTCTTTCATGTGCAACTATGTGTGCAACGCTTTCGTAAGAAATGATGGCGCACCATCCATTGCCATGTGCGCCACACTTTTCAGCAGCCTTTTTAATATTGTTTTTGATTACATACTCATGTTCCCGCTTGGACTTGGTATGGAGGGAGCCGCTTTAGCTACCGCTATTTCACCGATTATAGGCATCCTGATATGCTGTATTCATTTCTGCTCAGACAAATGCTCCGTAAAGCTTAAGCCGACGGTTCCATCTGTCAAGAGACTCTTTTACTCCTGCCAGGTTGGTGTTTCTTCCTTTGTTGCTGAAATATCATCAGGTGTCATAACTGTTGTCTTCAATATGGTTATCCTGAGGCTTGCAGGAAATATCGGCGTGGCAGCATACGGTGTGGTTGCCAATACGTCACTGGTAGCTGTAGCTTTGTTCAACGGAATAGCACAGGGTTCACAGCCTCTTATCAGCGACTATTACGGCAGAGGACTTAGAAAAAATGTAGGTTCGATACTCAGGATGGCTGTCGTTTCATCTCTCTTAATTGCTGCACTGCTCATTTTGTTCATATGCACCTTTGCACCTTTTGTGACATCTGTTTTCAACAGCGAGCACGATGCCAGGCTTGCTTCGTATGCCGAGAGCGGACTGCGCCTTTACTTTACAGGCTTTATTTTTTCCGGAATCAATATAGTAGGTTCTGCTATACTAAGCGCCGTTGAGTCCGTAAAATATGCGTTCGCGGCATCTATCATGCGTGGTTTTATCGCTATAAGCATTTTCGCATTCGCACTTTCATCCGCCTTCGGCATGACAGGTGTGTGGCTTGCTTTTCCGGCGGCTGAATTTGTGACTATGTTTATTATTGTTAAGGGATTAAGGCAGCTTAAGCTGTAGATGCAAAAACTATTTTGCTGCTGGTCACACTGTGATGTGAACAACAACACATTACTAAGAAATTCTGCCGTTCTCCATCTCATACACCACATCAGCCACGTTCATTGTGGATACTCTGTGCGATACCAGAACGACGGTTTTCTTCAAAGCCGATTCCTTCAATGATTTTAAAATTATTCCTTCATTTAAGGAATCAAGGTTTGATGTTGGTTCGTCGAGCAGAATCAGAGGACTGTCATGGAGAAATGCCCTTGCAATTCCGATTCTCTGTTTCTCACCGCCGGACAATGTATCACCAAGCTCTCCGACTTCTGTGTCATATCCCTTCGGCAGTGTCATAATAAAATCATGGATAGATGCTTTCTTTGCGGCTTCCATAATCTCTTCTCTGGATGCTCCTTGCTTTGCAATCGCAATATTGTTTGCAATGGAATCATGGAACAGGTGCGTTTCCTGTGTGACATAGCTTTCCATATCTCTTAAATGCTTAGTCGGAATCTTGCGGACATCCGTACCGTCTACCGATACACTTCCGGCCTGCACATCCCAAAACCGCATCAACAGCTTTAATAAAGTCGATTTTCCGGAACCGCTCGCACCATGAATACCTGTAATCTTACCCGGCTCTAATTTAAGTGAATAATTATCTAAAATGGTCTCTTCTTCATATGCAAATGTCACGTTTTCTACTGTGGCTCCTGCGAATGCATAATCTACTCCCACCTCAGAATCTACATCCTGATTGTTAGAATGTTCCTCAGTTTCATCTTTGAAAATCTTTGTATCAGAAATTTTCGCAGTCTCCACATCACCCGGAATTTCTTCCACAAGTGGTGTCTCTTCCAATAATGAAAGCACACGCTCACCACTTGCAAGTGTCTGGTTCAGATTATTGGACAGACTTGACAATGCAACTACCGGTCCGAATGAACCCATCATTGCGATAGTACAGGTCAAAATTCCCTCGAATCCCATCTCACCTTTGGAGTACAGCCAGATGGTCAGTGCCAGCATTCCAAAGGCTGCAAGCAAAATTACCATATTGGTAAATGAACGCTGTGAGCCTTCCATTTTGCTTAATGACTCCTGCATTCCTGCAAGGTTTTTGGAACGCTCAGACATCTGTTCTTTTCTCTTTTCACCCTGTCCGTACTGGATGGTCTCGTCCAGTCCACGTAATGAATCCAGAACAAAGCTGTTGAGCTCTCCAAAGCTTGTTCTAAATTCCATTCCCTTCCGACTGCCGCGCCTTCCATTCCACATCGGGATGGCAACACCGACCATCAGATAAGCTGCCAGTGCAAGCACGCCTGCCAGCCAGTGATATCTTCCAATAAAAATCACCATAATGATTGAGGTCAGTGCGGCAATCGCAATCGGTGAAATGGTATGTGCATAAAACACCTCAAGCAGTTCGATGTCAGTTGTAATAATGGAAATCAGGTTTCCCTTATCACGCCCATCAAGCTTTGCAGGACAGAGCTTTCTCAATGCCGCAAACACTTTATGGCGGATAATTGCAAGCAGTTTGAATGCGATAAAATGATTGCAATACTGCTCCATATAATGAAGGATTCCACGAAGCACTGCGATTATAATCATGACTGTGATAATTGTTTTCACCGGGGTAAATACCAGCCACATATTGTCCACCGGAACAATCATTCCTGCTACCCCTGTCAGAAGTCCATGCACGATAACCTGTCCTGCCAATATAGTGAGGAAAATCGCACACAAATAGCCTAATGTTCCAAGGATAATTGCTGCCAGCATAATATGAATCAGAGGCTTTACCAGACCAATCAGGCTTCCCATGATCCGAATGGCACTTCGGCGCCCAGAACCGGCAGCTTTATTGCAATAAGCAACGTTCTTCGTATCACTATGCGTAATATCCCGCTGTGTATTCTTCTTTACATTAATATCACTCATTATACCGCCGCCTTCTTTCCATAGTTTTCCAGTGCCATCTGGCTTTCATACAGATGTCTGTACTCACCATTTTGGCTCATCAGCTCATCATGCTTTCCGTTTTCCTTGATTTCTCCGTCTTTTAAGAAATAAATCTTGTCAGACTTCACAACATTTGCCAGTCTGTGGGAAATCAGAAGCACCGTCTTTGTCTTTGCCAGTTCGTGAATCACATTCATAATCAATTCTTCACTTTCCACATCGATATTGGATGCGGCTTCATCAAAAATATAAACCGCACTGTCTGTCCGAAGCAATGCTCTGGCAATTACCAGTCTCTGACACTGACCGCCGGACAGGTTGCTTGCTTTTTCCTGAAGCTTTGTCTGTAAGCCATCCTGTGTCTGTAAGAATCCTAAGAGATTCACTTTCTGAAGAACTGCTTCCATCTCTTCTTTCGTTGCATCCGGTCTTGCCATCTTCAGATTTTCCTCTACTGTGCCCTTGAACAGATAGCTGTTATGGCGCACCAGAACAACGTGCTTCATCAGGTCAGCTTCATTTACCTCACTAAGCGGTACGCCACCTATGGTGATTTCTCCGTTATACCCCCGGTTCTTTGCTGCAAGGATTCCGGCAATCGTACTCTTACCACATCCGGATTCACCTACCAGTGATACAAAGCTTCCTGCCGGTAGATTCAGATTGATTCCTTTTAAAATCTCTCTGCCCTCTTCATAAGAAAAATGCACATCTTTTAATGTGACATCTAACGCGACCTCCGGCAGTGTTTTTTCTCCGGCCTGTGGCTCAGGTAAATCTAAAATCTTGAAAATCTTATCACTTGCTGCCATACCATTCATTGCGATATGGAAGAACGAACCAAGCAGCCTAAGCGGCAGGAAAAACTCGCTGGCAAGCAGAACAATACATAGCGTTCCTGCTACACTGATATTTCCCTTTAAGAATTCGGATACAGAGGCTGCCATACCGATTGCAGCTCCACCATACGCCACAATATCCATCACGCTGGTTGAATTGAGCTGCATGGTCAGCACCTTCATCGTAATCCTACGGAAGTTCTGGGATTCCACATCCATCTCGTCTGCTTTCTGTTGGTCTGCCTGATAAATCTTCAGCGTGGTAAGTCCCTGTAAATTCTCAAGGAACGAATCCCCAAGTCCGGTATAAATGCTCCAATACTTACTCAGTAATTTCTTTGCAATCTTCTGTACCACCACGATAGAAATTGGAATCAGCGGTACACAGATCAGCAGGATCACACTCGCTTTCAGGCTCACTCTGCAAAGAATGATAAATAATGTCAGCGGTGCGATCAGGCTGTAGAATAACTGTGGAAGATATTTTCCAAAGTATGTCTCCAACTGCTCCACGCCCTCTGCCACCACCTGTACGACCTCAGAAGAGGATACCTGTTCATTGTAGGAAGCTCCCAGCCTTAGCATTTTCTCATAAATCTTTTCACGCAGAATCCGCTTTACATCCACACATGCCAGATAGGAAGACCTTGCTCCCATCCGTTCGCATACGAACCGGATAATCACAACCACAACTAAAATCAGTATCGTCTGTTCAATCACCGGAATTGTCACAGCACGATACACTACCCGTTCCAGTAAATTGGCAATAGTAAAAACCGCCACTACCTGCGACAGGAGGGCTGCCCACTGCCATAAAATCGTATACACGATATATTTTTTTGCGTGGGACAATAACCCCACCAGTCTTGTTTTAATCATAAGATTCTTACCCTTTTGTTTCTTTTTTTGATTCTTTTTTGCTGCATATCAAATGCCATACTGCAAGGACCGGATGATACAACAGCATCCTTGGTCCTGAAAACCGCATGACCTGCCTGATCTGCTCTCTCATCTGCGGCTTATAACAATGTACCTTACAATTCGCACAAAACGTCTTTTCTTCCATAAATGGACACTTTTGACTTCTTTGTTTTGCATAATCCGAAAGTCTTTGACATTCAGGACATATCTGCCCTTCCTGTCTTTTTTCTTTCGGATGGTTTTTTCGGCAATACAGCCGGATCATCTCTTCTACGACATACTGTTCTTTCTGCCGTTTCTTTTCCGTTTTATTCATATTACTATTCCACTTCCGCTCCTTTCGGTAATTCTTCTCCAATTTTTAAGGTTTTCACTCGAAGGAAGAAGTATAACAGGTGGCATACCCACACGATTGCGATACAGATTCTTCCGATTGGTACATTTTTCATACACATAAAGCCGATTGCCATGACTACTGTCACCACTCCGATGATCTTGCATTTCGTCCCAAGCGTCATAGCTCTTTTCTGAACAAAACTGTCCAGATGTTTCTTATATAAATTCGTTCCTATGAACCAATCATGCAGTTTCTTTGAACTCTTGGCAAAGCAGAACAGCGTTGCCATATAAAACGGAACAGTTGGCAGGATAGGAAGTACAATTCCTATCGTACCAAGTCCCAAACAAAGAAATCCAAGCACGATCCATACTACTTTTAAAGGATTTTTCATCTTCATCTGTCTTTTCTCCTTTTCTTTCCATAAACTCAGTTCCTGTATCAGGTTATCTTGTCTACCTTTAGTTAGTCTTCACCATCCGCAGTTAGTTAAATCAGTTCCGCTAAAAATATATAGTATTTCTTTTTCTATTGTCAATATTTATGTCTTTCTTCCGTACCCGAGAGTACGAAAATGTGTATTTCGGTTTCCTTCTTAAACCTACACTTTTCAGCATTATTGAAAAATTTTCTCATTAATTTTTTCTGTTTTTTACATTTATAAACGAGTATATATAACTAAAAAAATGGATGGAACCTTTTTCGTTCACATCCATTTTTCTCATATTTCAAATCCTATAATTTAAAAATCAGTCTTGCCGTACTTTCCGGCATGTGCGCTTCTCCTACCGAACAGGATACTGTTATCATCAAATTCCCCTGTAACATTCCATGATCAAATTTCTGGAAGCGGAATGCACTGATTGGAATTCTTACCTTTCCGTTTTTTATTCCCGCAATTTTATATACATCTCCCTGTAAATATTTCAGACCGGTAAGATGCCCTGTCATTTTTCTTCCGTTAATACGTGAAATCTCATGCATTTCTTTGATTGTTAATTCAAGATAGCATCCTCTCTTATTGCGTTTTACTATGCCAAGATGCTCGAATCCATGCTCTGCCATTGAACGACCGCTGCCGTCAGTCTGCATAATGGAAATTGCCACCATATGATTTCCGTATTCTATCAGTTCCTCAATCTCGCCAATTCCATCCTCTTCTTTTTTCATCTGAATTCCCTTGTTAACGCGCATATGGCTCCTAGCCAACTCTTCCAGTCTGATATAATCAATATTCTCAACCATTCCTTTCAGAACATCATCGATTCCTTCCGTAATCCCGCTTCTTTCGAGATATTCCCGCACATCTCTTACTACCTTCTGATGCCTTTGCAACATCATTTTTCCCTTTTCTGTAAAATCAAGACTTTGTGTCAGATATTCTTTTTCAATGCAGCTTTTAAAGAATCTACTTACCGTTGGATGCTTGACGCCACATTTTTCAGCAATCGCACCGATTGTTCCTCTTCCCTTTTCCATCTGTTCCAGCTCTGTCAGGTAGCGAATCTGTAATATTGTCAAATGCTCAAATCCCATTGTCTCATTCTTGCCCATGTTCTGCTCCTCTTACCAAATCTCTACTTCCAGCTGCGCACATTCCCATACCTCCGGTTCGTTCTTTTTTTCATTCATAAATGCTATGAGAAGATTTCCTTCTATTATCCTGTCATTCGGTTTTACAATGAATTCAAAAATATTAGCCGGAATTTTTTCTCCATATTCTCCCCGCTCCGCTATTTTCCATTTTTTATCATAATCCTTATACCACAATCTCTTTCGCTTCAATTCTTCTGTTTTTTGCAGCTCAAAGCATACTTTTTCCGTAATTTCAAGAAAGATATCTCTAGAATAGCATGCATACTCCGGTTTCAGTCGTCTTGGACATTGCTGTTCCAGACTATACATCTGCATCGTAAAGGTATACCTTCCTTTTTCATAACGATCTGTAAGTTCTGAATTCCTGATTCGTCTTTCATAATACATATTTTCGAAATTGATAAACTGACACATTGCCCTCGCCGACTCATCTGTTACAATGTGTTCTATTCTGCACGCATCCTGATCTGCAATTTTTTCATTAACTCCAATAAATTGCAACATCTGACTGATGGAATTATGGCGATAAATGTAATTATTTCCCACTGCCAAGCCATAATCTGTCAATTGAATCTCTTGTTCCGGTATTATTGTTTCAATATAGCCATGCTTTTGTAAGCTTTTCAAATAAGACATCAAGCTTCTTTTTTCGATTTGCAGTGAATGACAGATTTTCTCTATTTTCATCTCAATTCCATTTTGCTTACAGAGACAAATTTTTTCCAAAATATCCTCTTCTTTTTCTAATTTTGAATGTGGAAGATTCTGTTTTTCAATTCTTGTATCCATTTTTTCTCCTGATATAGTTTTGGGTCAGCCCATAGCAAATTTCATTAGTTCTAACATATTTTATATATTGTTAGTCAGTATATCACTTTTATTTGGTTTATCAACCAAATTTTTAGTTAAGGTTTACCTGTTCAGGCGCATTTTTATACCACGATATGATACCCGGTGACATTGAATAACTCATTGTCAGATTACAGACTGTGTTATATACTAGTGATTAAGAAAAACCGTTCTAATTGTAATAGATAATGACAAAAGGAGGGCTTGTATATGGCAAAAATAGAGAGAATTATCAATAGGGATTTTGACCAGCTACTTTCCACGATTGAAGACGGAATAATAAATGGCAGTGTGTCAGCATCTCTGGAGGATTCCAGTGACTTTCGAAGCCAAGATGCGCGTTGCAGCGTCAGGGTATTTGAACGCTACAGCTATACCGGTGGTAACAGGGTAAGTCTCAATGTTACACTTTTTCAAAATGGCGAGGAGCCTGTTCACCTTTCCGCAATTACGGCAGGTGGAAGCCAGGCTGTTTTTTTCAAGCTTAATACTTTTGGGGAAGAGGCATTTCTTGATAAATTGATTGAATTGCTTGATTGAAATAGACAAATTTTTTCAAAAGTATTCTTTATGTTGGAAATCAAACATACAAGTTGTTTTTATAACGCTATTATTCTGTCAGAAACATAAAAAACTACTGATGGAGGAAAAAAAGATGTTTTGTTTTCAATGTGAACAAACGGCCGGATGCACCGGCTGTACCGGAAATATAGGTGTCTGCGGAAAAAAGGCAGATACTGCACAGTTACAGGATGAATTGACAGGCGCACTGATTGGTCTGGCGAGAGCTGTCGATGACACATCTGCTGTTTCAAAAAAGACTTGGCAGACCATTATCGAGGGCTTATTTACCACAATTACAAATGTAAGCTTTGATAATGCAACAATTGAAGATATGATACAAAAGGTCAGAGCAGAAAAAGCCTCTCTGGTTGGCGACTGTAATAAATGTCAGTCTCCTTGTGGACGAACTGACGAATATGATATGCAACAGCTATGGAATGCTGATGAAGATATCCGTTCCCTGAAGTCACTTATTCTCTTTGGTATTCGCGGAATGGCTGCATATGCCTATCATGCATATGTCCTGAATTTTGAAGATCCCGAGGTAAATCAGTTTTTCTGTGAAGCCTTGTTCAAGATTGGTTACGCAGAAAGTATGGATGAACTGCTTCCAACAGTTCTCAAGGTAGGTGAAATCAATCTAAAGTGCATGGCACTTCTAGACAAGGCAAATACACAAACCTATGGAACACCGGAGCCAACAGATGTTACGCTTACGGTGGAAAAGGGGCCTTTTATCGTAGTAACCGGACACGATTTAAAGGACCTGCAGCTTTTGCTTGAACAGACAAACGGAAAGGGAATCAATATCTACACTCATGGTGAAATGCTCCCTGCCCATGCATATCCACTCTTAAAGAAATTCCCTCACTTGAAGGGAAATTTCGGAACAGCATGGCAGAATCAGCAAAAAGAATTTGATCATATTCCTGCTCCTATTCTCTACACCACAAATTGTCTGATGCCTCCAAAAAGCAGCTACATCGACAGAGTGTTCACAACAGAAGTGGTTGCCTTCCCGGGTACTGTTCATATTGATGAACAGAAGGATTTCACTCCTGTTATTGAAAAAGCACTTGAGCTCGGTGGTTACAAGGAGGATCAGACCTTCACAGGCATAAATGGCGGCACACAGGTAACAACCGGTTTTGGTCATTCAGCAATCCTGTCCCATGCGGATACGGTAATAGAGGCCGTAAAATCAGGAGCTATCCGTCATTTCTTCCTGGTTGCCGGCTGTGATGGTGCCAAACCGGGCAGAAATTACTATACAGAATTTGTAAAACAGACTCCTTCTGACAGTATCGTCCTGACTCTGGCATGTGGAAAATTCCGTTTCAACGATCTAAATCTAGGAGAAATTGGTGGTCTTCCGCGACTGATGGATATGGGACAGTGTAATGACGCTTATGGCGCGATACAGGTTGCAATAGCACTTGCGGATGCATTTGGATGTTCAGTAAACGAGCTGCCGCTTTCCTTTGTACTCTCCTGGTATGAACAGAAAGCAGTCTGCATCCTCTTAACACTGTTACATCTTGGTATAAAAAATATCCGTCTCGGTCCTTCTCTACCGGCGTTCCTTTCTCCTAACATTCTGAACTTTCTGGTAGAAAACTATGGGATTGCACCTATTACCACACCGGAAGAAGACATCAAAGTGCTGTTAAAACAATAATATGTATTTTTTCCGATGTTCTAATACACTAATAGGGAACTATAAAAAACACAGGATATAGCGCCTTTGCTATATCCTGTGTTTTAAATTAACTTTAAATTAATTTGCAATCATTAGGGTAATCTAAGCTAATTCTCCCCATACATCTCCGGCCGCCTATCCCTGAACAGTCCCCAGCTCTTTCTCTCACTCTCCAGCTCATCCAGATCAAAACTGTGGAGTATGAAGCCCTCCGATACTCTGTCCATCTGCTCAACAACCTCTCCGGTCGCATCTGTGATAAACGAAGAACCATAAAATGTCAGTGCAGAGCTCTGGTTTCCGTTTTCTGCACACGGTACAACCTCCTCTGTTCCTATCCTGTTTGCCGCCACAACCGGCATCAGATTGCAGGCTGCATGTCCGGTCATGCACCTTCTCCAGTGTGGCATGCTGTCACATTCCAGTATCGGCTCGCTGCCTATGGCTGTAGGGTAAAAAAGTATCTCCGCGCCCTTTAAAGCCATGCCTCTTGCCGTTTCCGGGAACCACTGATCCCAGCATATACCGACTCCAATTGTTGCATATCTTGTCTTAAAAGCTTTAAAGCCTGTATTTCCCGGTGTGAAGTAAAACTTCTCCTGATAATAATGATCGTCCGGGATATGTGTCTTTCGGTATATTCCAAGCACCTCTCCGTCGGCATCTATCACCGCCACTGAGTTGAAAAGCTGTCTGCCCTCTCCAGCCTCATAAAAGCTCACAGGAATCACTACGCCAAGCTCCTTTGCAAGTGCCTTCATGCTCTGCACCGCATCATTTTCAGAAAGCGGCTTTGCATAGTCATAATAATCGTACCGCCTCTCCTGGCAGAAATACTGTCTCTCAAATAGCTCCGAAGGAAGTATTATCTGCGCTCCGGCCTCTGCCGCATCCCTTATAAGCTTTGCTGCTTTTTCAATATTTTCTTTTACGTCACGGCTGCAGCTCATCTGGATTGCAGCAATTGTAACCTCTCTCATACTATTCACCTTTCTCATCCTGAATTAAATTACTGCGGTATCTGCTGTGTGATACAGTGTATATTTCCGCCGCCGACAATTATGTCGCGCGCATATATCGGATACACTTTTCTTCCCTCAAAAAGGCTTCCGATTGCCTTAAGCGCAGGCTCATCCATCACATCACCAAACTGTGGAATAAGCACACCGCCGTTTGTGATGTAAAAATTCACATAGCTTGCCGCTAAGCGTTCTCCTGCCTCGCGCTCATCCTCACCCTCCTCAAAGGTGAAGCCCGAAAGCTCATATTCTGTGATACACACCGGCTTCTTTGGAATGTAAACCTTGTGAACCTCAATTTTCCGGCCGCTTGCATCAGTTTCATTTTCCAATATTTCAAGGTCCGCTGAGGACATCTGATACTGTGGGTCATCCATGTCATCAGTCCACGCAAGCACCACATGCCCCGGGCTTGTAAATGCACATACGTTGTCGACATGCTCGTTGGTTTCATCATTGTATATTCCATAAGGAATCCAGATAATTTTCTCGGCACCGAGATAATCCTTTAATTTCTGTTCTATTTCAGACTTCGATAATTCCGGATTTCTGCCCTTGCTGAGCAGACAGCTTTCCGTCACTATCACAGTTTTCTCTCCGTCTGTGTGGATGGCTCCACCCTCTAAGACAAACGGATGCGCATCATACATGTCGTATCCGGCTTTGTTGCAAAATAAAGCCGCTACTCTGTCATCCTTTGTCCAGTCTGCGTACAGTCCATCTACCTTGCCGCCCCAGGCATTAAAACACCAGTCGATTCCTCTGACAACGCCATCCTCATTTTTCACAAAGGTCGGCCCCACATCTCTGGCCCAGGCATCATCTGACTCCATTTGTATATATTTCACCGGGAAATTTTCCTGATAATTTTTCTGCTTTCTGACAGCTTCCACAACAGACCTTGCATTGTCTATCACATCTGCCTCAGCGAGCACATATGCCTGCTCAGACTCTGCTATTGCACATATCACCTCCGCAAAAGCCTCTCTTGCCCGCCTGGCACCGTAAATCCATGAGCCAGGGCGCTTTGGCCAGATGATGATGGTACCCTTGTGGGGAGCATACTCTGCCGGCATATAAAAGCCTTCTGCTCTAGGACAGCCTGCATTTAAAATCTTCATATTCGAATCTCCTGATAACCTTACAATCGTTATTTTCATCCATTACTGCAATGTCCGGAAGCGGCATGCCGTTAAAGGTATTATTTTTGACCATCGAGTAGATTGCCATATCGCAAAAGCACAGCCTGTCGCCGGTTTTTATCTCTCTGTCAAATGAATAATCCCCTATCACATCACCTGCCAGACAGGTACATGAGGACAATCTGTAGGTATACTTCTTCTCACCCGGCTCGCCACTGTCCATAAGCGGCGGACGGTACGGCATCTCAAGCACGTCCGGCATATGACAGGCTGCGGAGGTATCCAGAATGAGTATCTTTATGCCATTGTTTTCAACTATATCAAGCACCGTTGTCTCCAGATATCCTGCATCAAGCGCAACCGCCTCTCCCGGCTCCAGATAGATTTCCAGGTCGTATTTGTCACGCATATGCATAATGCATTTTTCAAGCCTCTCAATGTCATAGTCTGCCCTTGTGATGTGGTGTCCGCCTCCCATATTGAGCCACTTAAGTCCATACAGCAAATCTCCGAATTTCTCCTCTACCGCTGCAAGAGTCGTTTCGAGCGCATCCGAATCCTGTTCACAGAGCGTGTGAAAATGAAAGCCCTCAATACGTGATAAATCAAGCCCGTTTTTAATAGCCTTATCGAGTGCCTCTCTCGTTATCCCAAGCCTCGAGCCCGGCGCACATGGGTCATATATCTCATGCCCCTCCTGTGTGGAGCACTCAGGGTTTATTCTGAGCCCGACACTTATTTTTTTATCAGCCTTTTCTATTTTATCCCTGTGAAGCAGATACTGCGATACGGAATTAAATACAATATGGTCACATATTTCTACCAGCTCATCCATCTCCTGCGGCAAAAAAGCGGGACAGAATACATGGTTTTCCTTTCCCATTTCTTCATGTGCAAGGCGGGCCTCAAAAAGCCCGCTTGCAGTTGTCCCGCTTAGATATCTGCCGATAAGAGGATATTCATAAAATGCGCTGAATGCCTTCTGTGCCAGAAGAATCCTTGCACCTGTCCTTTGCATGACACCGTTTAATATCAAAAGATTTTCAGTTAATTTTCCCTCGTCTATCACATAACAGGGAGTTCTTAATTCATTTATCTTCATACCGGCCTCCGGACTAATCCATATGTACTGACTCATCCTCAGTCTTATAGCAATCCACAGGAACCGGATTCTCCACTACCTGCCAAGGCAGTCCGAACTTATTAAGAGCCTCCATGTATGGATCCGGATCCATCTCCTCGAGATTGAACACTCCCGGCTTCTTCCAGAGTCCCTTTACCACCATCATGGCACCAATCATTGCCGGCACACCTGTGGTATAAGAAATCGCCTGCGACTCAACCTCCTTGTAGCACTCCTGATGGTCACATACATTATAGATGTAGATTGATTTTTCTTTGCCATCCTTGACACCTGTAAAAATACATCCGATATTTGTCTTTCCGACTGTACGAGGTCCCAGAGATGCAGGGTCAGGAAGCAGCTCCTTAAGCACCTGTATTGGCACTATTTCCTTTCCGTCCACCATGATCGGGTCTGTTCTTAGCATGCCGACATTCTCAAGACACTTCATGTGTGTGAGATAACTCTGTCCAAAGGTCATGAAGAATCTGATTCTCTTTATTCCCGGAATATTTTTGGCGAGCGACTCAATCTCCTCGTGGTGAAGCAGATACATATCCTTTTCTCCGACCTGGTCAAAATTGTACTGCGCCCTCCACTCCATAGGCTTTGTCTCTACCCAGTGGCCGTCTGTCCAGTATGAGCCGTTCGCAGAAACCTCACGCAGATTTATCTCCGGATTAAAGTTTGTCGCAAACGGATATCCATGGTCCCCGCCATTGCAGTCGAGAATGTCTATAGTATGTATTTCATCAAAATAATGCTTCAGCGCATATGCAGAATAAACAGAGGTCACACCCGGGTCAAATCCGCTTCCAAGAATAGCTGTAAGCCCTGCCTCCTTAAATTTCTCCTGATATGCCCACTGCCATGAATAATCGAAATATGCCGTAAATCCAAGCTCCTTGCAGCGCTTTTCGTAGATTGCTCTCCACTTTGGATCCTCAGTATCCTCACACTCATAGTTGGCAGTATCGATATAGTCAACACCACACGCAAGACATGCATCCATAATTGTAAGATCCTGATACGGAAGCGCAACATTTAAAACCGCATCCGGCTTGTATGCATTAATCAGCTCTTTTAATTCCTCCACATTGTCGGCATCAACCTTTGCAGTCTCAATTTTTGTGCTTGTCTTTCCCTCAAGCTTTGCCTTTAAATCGTCACATTTTGACTTGGTTCTGCTTGCAATCATAATCTCGGTAAATACCTCGCTGTTCTGGCAGCATTTTCTGATTGCCACCTGCGCAACTCCACCACATCCGATAATAAGTAATCTGCTCATTTTTGTCCTCCTGATTCGCTTTGGTTATGATATAGTTTTTCTAATTTGTTTCCTCTTCCTCGAGTAAATCCTCCACATATTTCGGAAGCATGAAGGCTCCCCTGTGTAAATGTGTTGTATAATACCAGGTTTTAAGTCCCAGTGCATCCCATCTTTTTGCATCCAGATCATAAAGCGGATGATATTTCTTCGATGCAAACCCAAACAGCCAGTAGCCTGACGGACAGGTTGGAATATGTGCCTGATATACCCTGCTTATAGGAAATGATTTATACACCTTTCTGTGCATTTTCCGGCACTCAAGCTCATCCTCATCATAAAAAGGACTGCCGTGCTGGTAAACCATGATTCCATCATCCTTTAGTGCCTTATAACAGCTTCCGTAAAACTCTTTTGTGAAAAGTCCCTCCGTATGTCCGAGCGGGTCTGTGGAATCGTTGATTATCAGATCATATTCATCATGCTTTCTGCGTAAGAATCGCAGACCGTCATCATAAAACATGGAAATTCTTTCATCCTCAAGTCCACATGCTACCTCGGGGAAAAACCGCCTGCATACATCGACAAACATCTTGTCTGTCTCAACCACATCAATATGCTCGACAGACGGATATTTGATGAGCTCCTTTGCCACGCCGCCGTCGCCGCCACCTATTATAAGTATCTTTTTGGCATTCGGGTGAACCGCCATCGGCACATGTGTGACCATCTCATCATATATAAACTCATCTGTGTCCGAAAAAACAATCTCGCCATCCAGCGCGACCATTTTGCCAAACTCATATGATTTAAACACATCTATTTTCTGATAATCACTCTGCCCTGAAAAAAGCTGCTCCTGTATCCTTACATCCAGCTTGACATTGACAGTATGATATTGTGAAAACCACATTTGCATAGCTTTTCCTCCTGTTTACTGCTCCAATACCTTAAGATATTCTACCGCAGGATCCTCTGTTCCCTGCATTGAACAGCCCTTTTCCTTTGCGTAGACAATGTATTGCGCAATCTCTTTTGTGATAAGCTCTCCCGGTGCAAGAATCGGGATTCCCGGTGGATAACACATGACAAACTCACCACTTACAGCGCCTACCGCGTCCATAATGCGCACTGATTTCTTCTGCGAATAAAACGCCTCCTGCGGCGATACCGCCACCTTTGGATTTATGTACTCTCCCGACAAAAGTCCGGTCTTGTCCTTGCTGTAAAGGCGCTTGATATCCTCCAGCGCACCTACAAGCCTCTCTATATCCTGTATTCTGTCACCGATTGATATATACGCAAGTATATTACAGATATCTCCAAACTCTATCTGGATATCATACTCATCACGCAGCAGATCATATACCTCTATTCCGGCAAGCCCTATATCGAGCGTATAGATGGACAGCTTTGTTACATCATAATCATATATGCTTGAGCCGTTTACAAGGTCACGCCCATACGCATAATAGCCGCCTATGGAATTAATCTCCTGCCTTGCATACTCCGACATCTGCGCCACCTTGGCAAAAGATTCCTCGCCTCTGAGTGCTAAATTTCTTCTTGATATATCAAGGCTTGACAATAGCAGATACGATGCGCTCGTGGTCTGGGTGAGGTTAATAATCTGCCTCACATAATCAGCATTTACATCCCTTCCGGTGAGCAGAATCGAGCTCTGTGTCAGGCTTCCTCCCGATTTGTGCATCGATACCGCAGACATGTCTGCCCCGGCTGCCATTCCTGATATCGGAAGCCCCTTTCCAAAATAAAGATGTGTACCATGTGCCTCATCCGTGAGCACCTTGATTCCCTTCGAATGAGCCAGCGCAACTATCGACTTAAGGTCAGAACAGATTCCGTAATACGTCGGATTGTTTACAAGCACAGCCTTTGCATCCGGATTTTCCTCGATAGCCCTCGCCACCTGGTCAATCTCCATTCCAAGCGAAATACCAAGCTTGGCATTCATCTGCGGATTGACATAAACAGGTATCGCTCCGCAGAGCACGAGTGCATTAAGAGCACTTTTATGAACATTTCTCGGAAGTATAATCTTGTCTCCTGCCTTGCAGGTGGACAAAATCATGGCCTGCACCGCAGAGGTGGTGCCTCCTACCATAAGAAAAGCATTTGCCGCTCCAAAGGCATCCGCCGCAAGCTCCTCCGCCTCTCTGATTACCGAAACCGGATGGCACAAATTGTCAAGCGGCTTCATTGAATTGACATCAAGCCCTACACACTTTTCTCCGAGCAGATGCACCAGCTCAGGATTTCCCCTACCTCTCTTGTGTCCCGGCACATCAAACGGCACCACTCTCTTCTTCTTAAACTCCTCAAGAGCCTCATAAATCGGCGCTCTTTCCTGTCTTTTGATATCCATTTACTTCTCCTGTATTAAAAAAGGATGATGCGTGCAAGCATCATCCTTTAGATTCGTCTTAACAACAGTAAAATCGTAACATATACTATGGAGTTATGCAAGAAATTACGTTTTATTTTTATATAAACACTTTTAGCCTTCCGACTATAAAGAGGAAGCCGGTACATGTGGAGTGTACCGGCTAAAAATATGAAAAAGATTAATATGAGTATTTCTTTTGTTTATGATGTCAGTATACAGGACAATTGTGAAAATGCTGTGTTTACTTTCTTACCCTTTTATAAACAAAATATTGCATTTTTTTATTTTTAACTTACCATTGTTGTGTTGTTGATTTTGGATATTCTGAGGGTGAAAGTCTGTCATATTGTACGTGCCGGATAACATTTTCTACTATAAAGGAGTATTCAATGGGAACTACACAGCCAATCCGAAACAAGGACGAACTCACGGCTTTCCGGGTGTACTATAAGGACATCCGGCAAAACAGCGCAGGATGAAAGGGATGAGATTTATCTGAAGCTTGAATTATAGTACCTTCTATTCCGCCGGCCACGATTTTCTGAGAGCCACATAGGAAATCAGGAAATTGGCAAGCCAGCCGGCCGGTACAGCAAGCCAGACAAATGCAATACCGAAACACGGCGCGCAGATTAAGGCAACCGAGAGGCGGATTGCCAGGTTTACCATATTTGCAGCGAGAAACGGACGCATGATGCCAAGTCCACGAAGCACACCATCGGTGGCCATCTTTATACCCATAAAAATGAAAAAGAAGCCAAGCCATCTCATATAATCCCCTGATACCTGATATGCCAGGGCCGTTCCGTCTTTACCCAGGAATAATGAGGAAATCTGAGTATGCAGTGTTTCAATTACTATAAAAGCAAGCACTGCAAAACACAGGTCTAACACCAGCGCAGCGTGATAGCCTTTTTTGATACGTTCTGTCTTCTTTGCTCCGAGATTCTGGGAAACAAACGGAGAAACTGCATTTCCAATGGATACAAATATCAGTGAAAATACATTCTCTACCCTCATCGTTGCCGAATATCCTGCAAGCGCCTGTGTACCGAACGGATTCACAACTGCCTGTACTATCATCATGCCAATTGACACCGTAGACTGCTGGAGAACCGAAGGCACAGCAATCCGAAGCATAGAATGAAGCTCATGTCTATCAAACCATTCAAAGCGACTTTTATACCGGCGCATCCTGCTAAAGAAAATCAAAAGTGAAAACACTGCAGATATTCCCTGAGCAATTAGAGTTGCAAGTGCAGCACCGAACACACCCAGATCAAGGCCTGCCACCATCCAAAGATCCATAAATATATTTAACACAGAGGAAAATATCAAAAGCCCCAACGGAATCCTTGACTCGCCAATCGATGTAAACATCGTTGAAAGTATGTTATACATAAACAGAAACGGAAATCCCACAAAATAAACCCTAAGATACAGCACTGCCTCATCCAGTATATCTGCAGGTGTCTGTAGCAAGCTCATCATTGAATGTGAAAAGAAAAAGCCAAAGAAACCCAGAAGTACGCTTAAAACCAGAAAACTAATCAGTGATGTTGATACTATTGTTTTCATTTTGCCGTAATCCCTGGCGCCGAAATAGCGGCTCACAAGTACACCGGCTCCTACACCGGCTCCCAGTGCTATACAGATGAACACATTCGTAAGCGCAGCACAGGCTCCAACTGCCGCAAGTGCAGAGGAGCCTACAAACTGACCAACAATGATTGAATCAGCCATATTATATACTTGTTGAAAAAAGCTGCCCAAAATCATAGGCATTGCAAAAACTGTCAGCGCCTTTAACGGGGCATCTGTAATTAAGTATTCATCTTTTGACATTATTTTTCCCTCATTCCGCTATAATTAAGCTATAGTATATCCGATTGAGAGGCAAATTACAATATAGCATTCTTTATCGACATTTTTCCATTTCTTATGCTTTCCCTCTAATGCAAACATCATACTGCTCCTTTGTATTTTAATTTAAAAAGCCGCCCAGGCCATAGACCTGTGCGGCTTCTCATAAGATGATTTAAATTAAGTTTATCCTTCAATAGCAATATGCTTTGTGGTCTCAACTTTCTTTTGCTCCTTCTTCGGAACTGAAAGTTTAAGAATACCGTCCTGATACTTTGCCTTGATATCTTCCTGTTTCAGCTCATCGCCTACATAGAAAGACCTGCTCATAGCACCGGAATAGCGCTCCTTGCGGATGTACTTGCCATCCTTTTCATCCTTCTCTTCCTTGTCAAGTCCTTTAGCTGCGCTGATAGTTAAGTAACCATTCTCCAGCTTAGCCTCAATCTCATCCTTCTTGAATCCCGGAAGATCTATATCTACTTCGTAGCTATTGTCTGTTTCCTTGACATCAGTCTTCATAACGTTCTTTGCGTGTTTACCATAAAGCACCTTGTCAACATCAGGAAATGAAAAATCCATCCAATCATCGTTAAATAAGTTTTCTCCAAAAATACTAGGCATCAACATAAGTCATCTCTCCTTCTTAATCTATAAAATCTGTGTCAACCTGTTTCTTTGGAACCGGGATGTTTCAAGAACTCAAAGCCTTTGCTTTTTGTTCCTTTCCTTTGTTCTTGACTATGTTATACACCTATTATTAGCACTCGTCAATAGGGAGTGCTAATATTTTATAAAATGTTTATATTTTCCGAGCAGCTTCAAAGTACTTACCATATGAAACTCCATTATTTTGCAATAAATAACACTCCGAGTGTGCCAGGCCCACAATGTGATGAAATCACACCACCTGCTCTTGTCTCTATAATTTCCTTAAAAATGCCAAGAGAGGCTATGTAATCTCTTACCTCTTCAACTGTCTTAGCATCACATTCCGAATGTGTAATAAATACCCGATCCGGTATTGCGTTTTTCAGGTCCTCTTCCAGATCTTTTGCATAATTCTTTATGACTTTACCGATCTTACCTCTATATTTCCTGCTTGCATCCATTTTACCATCCTTTACAACAATCATGGGATGAAGCGCCAATGCTCCTCCGATAAGCGCAGAAACAGCATTGCATCTGCCACCTCTGTAAAGGTACACAAGTGTATCTACAACAAAGCTTGCTCTTACCTTCGGGATCAATTCATCAATTCCGGCTTTTATCTCCTCACAGGATTTACCATCCGCTGCCATAACTGCCGCCTCAACAACAAGCAGGCCTATTCCTGTGGACAGATTTCTTGAATCTATCACCGTAACTTTATCTTCTGCATCAAGTTCTTCTGCCGCCATTCTGATCACGTTGATTGATGTCGACATCTCACTTGATATGGAAAAGCATATGATCTCCCTGCCTTCATCAATATATGGCCGCATTACATTCATTGCTGTTTCTATAGATGGAGCTGAAGTCTTTGGTGTAGTCTTATTTTTATCAGCCCACTCATACAATGCGTGAATGTCTATCTGCGGTCCGTCCTCCAGTTCTTCATCTCCTTTTACAATATGAAGCGGAATAATATCTATATCGTATCTTTCTAAAACTTCCTGTGACAAATCGCATGTGCTGTCAGATATAATTTTTACCATTTTAACACCTCCAGGCTTTCAAAAATCATTTTGTCCTTCCTTTCTGTTCTATTATACTATCTTATTTTATTATTTCAATTGCGGCATAAATATATTATTTTCATGCCCATATTCAATAGTTACATTTTCTTTTTATTACAGCATCAAAAAACGATATTTTCACCAAGGGGGGGGGAAAGCAACGTTCATTTTACTGTTGACTGGCTCAGCTGGCTTTGTGCTATTGCCTTGTAGTAAACACAAATAGAAATGATTGCTGTAATCGCTTCCGTGATCCAAAACGCATTCCAGACGCCAACCGCTCCGAAAAGCCTGCTGAGAAAAAACGCAGTTGGGATGATAACCACAACATACCGGCAAAGTGAAATCAGTAATGAAGGAATGCCTTTTCCAAGTCCCTCCAGTGCGCCGGAAGATGTAACGGAAACCGCCGAGACAATAAAACCGGCGCCGATGATACGCAGGGCTGTTTTCCCGGTCTGGATTGTCGCTTCTGTGTGGGTAAACAGCCCCATAAGCTGGCCGGGGATTAGCAGACATATCACTGTCCCAAGCACCATAATAATACCGCTCATGCACAAGACGATTTTATAAATCTGGCTGACTCTTTTGTTCTCCCCCGCACCGTAGTTATAGCCGATCAATGGGCGCATCCCCTGAACAATGCCATTAGCCGGAAGATAGATGAATGTCTGCAATTTGTAATAGATTCCCAAAACCAGAATATACACTTCGGAATATGTCGCCAAAATAGCATTGAGTGCCGAAATCAAAAGAGATGGGAGCGCAAGATTCAAGGTTGCGGGAATGCCGATGGAGTATAGCTTTATTACCATCTTTTTGCTGAGCAAAATGTACTGCCTGCGGATATGCACGCGAATTGGCCGCACAAAATAAACGACCAGATAAATCGCAAGCGTCAAGGTCTGCCCTATGCCGGTTGCCAGCGCGGCGCCTTCGATTCCCATTTCAGGGAATGGACCATAGCCAAAAATCAGAACGGGGTCTAAGACAATGTTTATTATACACCCACACATCAGGCTGATCATAGTTGTTTTCATGTTTCCTACAGCTTGGAATATTTTCTCGAATGTAACACCAACAACGATAATCAATGTAAAAGAGAACGCAATAACAGAATAGTGGACGCCAAGTTCAATCACTGTCTTGGATGAAGTGAACATTCCTAAAAAAGCCGGCATCATTGTAATACCGCAGACTGTCAAAACAACGCCGTGAATCATGGCAAGCACAAGTCCCTGCGTGGCAGCTTGATCTGCTTTTTTGTCATCTCCAGCGCCTAGATAGAAGGCGATCACTGCGTTGATTCCAACGCCAAATCCAATTCCAACAGCATTGATAAAATTTTGAACCGGGTAAACCAGTGATAATGCCGTCATAGCTTCCTCGCTAATCTGCGCGACGAAAAAGCTGTCGATAATGTTGTATAGAGAATTAACCAGCATTGATAAAACCATAGGCATGGCCATGGATAAAATCAGCGGCAATACCGGTTTTTCTTTCATAAAAGTATCGTTCATCATTTCTCCTCCTTGGAACATGTTATAAGATATTTTTGTGGCGATACCATGCCATTATTATGAGAGCAATGAGCATAGTGGCGGTTTCCGCAACAGGAAATGCAAACCAGATTCCGTTCAGTTGGAATAATTTGTCCAGACACCATAAGGCCGGAACAAGGAAAAGCAGTTGTCTGCATAATTGAATCGCTATGCTGGAACCTACTTTTTCTGTCGCCTGAAAATAGGTGGAAATCATGGTAGAGAGACCGCAAAACAGATAGCTTGCCGCCATAATTCGCATAGCGGATATGCCAAAGGAGCGCATGGCTTTTGACGCTGTAAATAATTCCAAAAGCTGCGCCGGAAAGAAATTGACGGTCAATGTTCCCAGTATCATCATACCGGAGACCAAAGCGGTTCCGTATCGGAAAGCGGAGTGCAGCCTATCTCTATTTCCCGCACCGTAGTTAAACCGCATAATAGGCAAACAGCCCTGAATCAAGCCGTTTACTGTCATAACGATCAGCTGCTGCACCTTAAAATACGCACCGAAGAATGCAATCGCCGTATCGGAATACGCCACCAGAAACAGATTGACGAATGTCACCATAAACGAACTGAGGGCATTCATAATGAAAGATGGTAAGCCAAGAGCGAATATACGGGCAATCATCCACTTTTGTATATGAAATTCTTTGATCTTTATCCGCACTTTCTGCTTTTTGCCCAGCAGCAAGGCAAATGCCAAAATCATGGATAACAAATAGCCCGCAACAGTAGCCACCGCAGCGCCACGGATTCCCATAGCTGGAAAAACACCAATACCAAAAATTAGGAGTGGATCAAATACAAAATTAACGACCACTCCTGCAATCTGGAACCACATAGGAGCAATCATGTTCCCGGTAGCCTGTATCATCTTCTGGATTGCGATATGCACCATGTTGGGAATTTGCATGAACGAACATACGCTCATATAGGCAAGACTCAACTGATAAATTTCTTCGTTATTGGTGAATGCCCTAAAGTAGGGTTTCATAATCAGTAATGACAGAAGATTGAGCAAAGCACCAATTCCAAAGGCCAGTAACAATCCATGTGTGACGGTAGTATTTGCCTCATTCTGCTTTCTCTGTCCCAGATACCCTGCAATCAGTACATTCACGCCAACGCCGATCCAGATAGATGTCGCATTCATCAAAGTTGTAATGGGAAACGACAGGGAAACCGCCGTCAAAGCATTTTCACTCAGCCGCGCTACAAACGCGCTGTCTATCAGATTATAGGAATATTGCAGAAACATGGAAATCAGCGGCGGTATCGACATTTGCCAGATGAGTTTTTCAACGGGCGCAACCGCCATTTTGTTATTTGTCTGCATGCTTTCCCTCTTCTCCACAAATTGTCCGAACATTATAGTCCTCCATTCTGCTAATACTTCCGAGATACAAGCAACAAAAAAGCCACACAACTATCACAAGATAGCTGTGTGGCAAAAAGATGACCGAATCCGGAAAAGTCCACTAAAATTTTGCGTTTATCATTATAGCGAACTTGAAGGAGACTGTCAAGCAGCACTCATTACGGAACTATGCAGAAGAGAGAAACTATATCTCTCTCCATGCTTATTAATACACATAAAGGTACATCGAAGCAAAAGGTTGAACTCTTCTCCCAACATAACATATGCCGAGAAAATTATTTCTTAATATTGATTCATGCTTTAGCACATAGCTGCCTTCTTTAAACTGTAACACGTAATTCGGCTGTTCCATTATTTGGCAAGCTTATCGATCCATGCAAACAATTCTTCCAGATCATAATCTCCGCTATGCGGTAATCCCCACGGCAATGAAAAATCCACTTCATAATCTTTGTTCTTTAACATTGTTGCCAATATTACAGGAATCGCAATCGAAGTATCTCTGTCAAAAGCTCCATGACGGATTCTCCAGTTTTTTGTCGTATCGGTCATATTGACACCGATAGTGATCATGCTCTTATCTTCTGTTCAGCGTCAACCTCTAAAACGCTTCGCACTTCTTCAATCGCAAAACACTGACAGAATATGGCGGTGCCTCGTATACGAACTCTGAGGAAGCGCCATGCATATTCACGGTAATATTCTTCACCTTTTCCGGCTCTTCAAAGCTGTTTTCATCCCCTTTTTCACCGCTAAGAAGTGTTACGGTATAGTCGCTCTGTACCTGACAGTCCAGTGTAATGGAAACCGGATCCACATCTCCTGCAAAATTAACCGCCTTAATAATGATTTCGTCCTTGGTGTCAGTTACTACCGAAACAAAAGCAGGTCCGTAGGGAATCGAAATTTCCTTCTGAAGCTCACCATCAACATACAGACGAATCTGTTTTCCGTCCGTTTCATATCCAAAGCGGTGATATTCTCCCGGTTTTACTGAAATAGCAAAGTCCTCAGTCAGCTTGTTGTCATGCATATAGCCAAACTCTTCCAGTGAACATTGTCCTCCATTAACCTTCCAAAGAAACGGACGCACCAGAGCTGCATCCCATTCTTTTTCCACTCCGGCCGTAATCACGAGCTGCTCCTCATAATAGGAACGAACCACCCTGGCACTGAATATACCCAACTCGAAGTAAGCATTTTCCTCAACAAAAATATCGGTCTCAAATCTTCCATAAGTCTGGTCTTCTTCTCCAAATACCACAAAGCTCTTGGTCTCATCAGCCCATTCCAGAATACTGTGAAATTCCTTTTTCTGCTCCTCATCCGGAAGCTGAAGCAGGCGGCCATCCTCTGTATCCTGCACATGTCCCATTAATTCATGAGTAATCTTTGCTTCTTCTCCATTCCAAATGGGATTTCTGAAGCGAAGTTCCTTATTGGATTTTAAAGATGCCATTCCGGTTCTAGGACGATAAACACGTCCTCCCTCATCTTCGGATCGCACCACATATTCTCCGCGATTTTGACCGAACATTTTCCAGACATAATAAGTAGGAATTCCAAGGCTCTGATGATTATTGAAACGAATCAGATTAGGATACCACGCTCTGTAATTTACATTTTCAAATAATGGAGCATAAGAGGCCAATGTTACGATATCCTGATTTTTCTCAATACCCATAAGGAAAGCCGCTTCTCCCAAAGCCGCATACAACTGTCCCATATAGTTGCCTTCGTTTACAGCCACCTCTCCTACAAAGATTTTTGGTCCCTTACGATCGTAGTCATCATAATAATTTACACGTTCTGCAAAGAACTCTGTTGTATTGTAAAAATGTTCATCCACGCACTCGGCAGGACAACCATTTTTCTCTACATGCTCATTGGCTATTGTTTTAATCTGGGGATACAGTTCCTTTACCTTCTTATAAATCATGTTGTATCGCTTTTCATAATCCGGACCCCAGTTTTCATTACCAATTTCCAGATAGGTCATTTTAAAGGGTTCCGGATGCCCCATAGAAGCACGAAGCCTTCCCCATTTGCTTTCCTTAGAGCCGATAGCATATTCAATGGCATCCAGTGTATCCTGTACCATTTCATCAAGAGCCTCTCCTTCCAGAAGGACACTCTTTCTTCCCTGACAGGTCATTCCGCAGTTACATACATACATGGGCTCCATCCCCAGATCCTCGCAAAGCTGCAGATATTCATGAAAGCCAAGTCCTAATGTACTTCTATAATGCCATAAAAACAGCTTACTGGGTCTTTCCCATGCCGGACCTACCGTATCCCGAAATCTCATCGCTGTGGACGGTGTCGTTCCTTCCACAATACAGCCTCCGGGAAAACGCATAAACTTTGGACTCATTCCCTTAAGCTTTTCTACAAGATCTGTTCTGAGTCCATGCCCCATGTAGGTATTGTCAGGCATTAGTGAAATAAATCCCAGCAGAATCTCTCCGCCTTCTTTGCAGGAAATAGTAAGCTGTGCCTCGTGACAATCCTCAGCTGCTGTCAGCTTCATGTCATATCTTGTATACTCCTGACCGGAAACCACCAGACTGTTTCCAGTCAGTACTTTTCCCTGGTATTCGATCGCTACGTCCAGTCCTATTTCTTCCTTTGCTTTTGCAAATAAATACAAAGAGTAACTTTCTCCAGCCTTTACGGATATACCGCAGTAACCGGTATTAGTCAGAGATCCGTCCTTTTCAAACTGTACACGCAGAGCTGCGTCCCGATGTTCATTCAGGGTATCCGTCAGTTCCAGTTCCATCTTTGCATTGTGTGTATACCATGCCGGTATTTCTGTCTCCGGAATATTGTTGTCCTTTACCCAGCGGCATAAGCCTTCTCCGTTGCAAAACTCATCCAGCCATCCGGATACGGTTTTTACATGGATGCCATCCTCCTGCTGTATATAACCCTCCGGTAAAACGGAATCTTCGAAGCTTCTGTTTCGAAGCATTTCAGGATAAAGTCCTCCGTCTCCGGCACGGTTAATGTCTTCAAAAAAGATTCCGTATAAATCCCTGGCTGTCTCAAATCGTCTTTCCTTTGTTTTAATCTTTAACTTGCTCATTGTAGGCTCCTTTTTTACATTCCAAGAGTTTTGATCACTGCCTGTATATGCAATAACATAGATTATGATAACTCAAATGATCTTAATGCAGCTTTTCCGTTACCGCGATAGGTCAGGTAAAGCGCCTGTATTCCATCCGGAATCGTAACCGGTGCGGTATACTTTTCCCAGACATTGGTATATTGAACCTCTAATGTCGCCAGTACCTCTCCATCCCATGCTGTCTTTACTTCAAAAGTGCCATCTGCATAGCCCCGGATCCAAATACTGATTTCACGAATATCATGGCAGTCAAAATATTTGAAGCCGATGGTAGTTGAATCTGTAATATTGGCAATATATCCAACTTCTTCGTCTCCATCCCTGCCGTCCTGCATTACTCGTGGAAAATTCCCTTCGCCCACATAAACTGATGGGGTATCGGTAAACAGATTACATGCAAGATAAGCGGGGTATTCGCCTTTACCCTCAAGCGGACCTCCATTTAAACCGCAGGAGGTAATTTCTACCTGTGGAATACTGCCGTCCGGCATAATCTGCAGCTTTTCAGCACATCCCTGTCTGCTGTACCAGGTATTATTGGTATGCCTGTGATAAAAAATGTACCAGTCCTCTCCGATCTGCACAATACTTCCGTGATTATTGGCACCATAAGCTGTTGGCATATCTGCCGGCTTGTAGGTATCGATGTGCAGATCACAATTGCTGACAATAACTCCGCCATAGACAAAGTCCCTGGTAGGATTCTTACTGGTGGCATAACATAATTCGTGCATTAATATGGATGAATAGACAAAATAATAGGTGTCACCTACTTTACGGATGGAAGGTGCCTCAAAAAACTCATGTCCCTCAAATCCGGTACCGGCACCATATTCACAGCCGGGGGGCCACAAACACCGGAGCTTCCCTGATCGTCAGCATATCTGCTCCCAACACCGTAGCCATAGCTCCGGTACGGGATTTATCACCTTTTCCGCAAAATCCGGTATAAAGATATGTCACATCTCCTTCCGTCAGAACCCCCGGGTCAAACTGGGGCTCATCACCTTCCTTTTCGCCCAGACGTGTGCCATCTTCATAATGAACATAGCCATAAAATTCATACTTTCCTGCCGGAGTATCACATACAGCAACTGAAACTACCGAAACCTTGTCCAAAACGTAATAAAGATAGTACCTTCCGTCCGGTCCCACCGTAACATCCGGGGCATACAGACACATTTTGCCTTCCGGGTTCAGCGGATCGGCTGTCTTCGGATAAATCACACCCTCATATCTCCAGTTGCCCAGGTCATCGACCGGAGCTGACCAGCACACATAGTCTCCCATGCAGAAAACATATCCGTTAAAGTAATCATGGGATCCGTAAACATATACGCGATCGCCAAAAACATAAGGTTCTCCGTCCGGAATATACTCCCAGGACGGTAAATACGGGTTAAACGCTTGTTTTTTCACTTTGATATCCTCCTTTGCAAGCCTAATCCATGTACATTGTTTCATAAAGCAAATTACTGGGTGCTAGTTTAAGCCTTCAAGCTGACCACACGATCATAGTCATATCCTCGATCCGGATTCACCTTTCCGGCATTCAGTTCGAAATAAACCACACCGTTTTCGTTTACAGGAAGCTCTACGCAGATATTTCCGTCCTCCTGCTTTTTACGCTCTGTTTTTACAAAAGGTCTGGATGATTCCCGAATCAGCTTCGTCTGTTCCTCACTCAGATTGGCAGGTTCTCCCATATCATGCCATACCTTCAAGGGATTACATGTTTCCTCATCTACCGTCTTAGTCAGGAAGCAGTACTCCTCCTGTTCAGCCGGAAATGTAAACTCCAACAGCATTTTTTCTTTACCCTGTTCTGCACTTTTACGGGCAATATTCCAGGCTACACCTAGATAATCACCGTTTGCACGTTTCAAAACAACAATATTGTCATCCTTATATACACAATTGGCTTCACTTTCCTCAAGCTTTTTGTAAAAAGCAAATGTCCAGAAGGTCGGCTTGGTAATACAGCCATTGGCAACCAGTCCAAAGCCGCCGTGGAATGGTGTAAAAGGAACTCCCAGCTCTTCAAACACATCACCAAATGTCCAGTAGGAATAGGATTCATTCACATCTCCCAATCTGGAAAGCTGCTGTGCTATAAAGGCCGCATTCAGGTTTGTATCATGAATGACGCCCTGAGGAGTATAGGAGCTGTTGAACTCCGTGATATGAATCTGCAGACCCTTATATTCCGGGAAACTGTCAATAATATCTCTGGTTGTTTTTAAATTGGCAAAGCCGTCCTCTGCCTTCATCAGTTCAGAATATGCATAATGTCCAATATATTCCGGCGGATCAATGGTGTAATGATGTCTGGTTACGAAATCCACAGGTATGTGATTCTCATGGCAATATTCCATAAATGCCTGAATCCATTTCTCATCCGTTCCTCCACAAACAGCAGGGCCTCCTACACGGAATCCCGGATTCACTTCCTTTATGGCATCAAAGGTTCTATGGAACAGCTTAAAATATTCCTGCATATCCGCATTTTCCCAGAAGCCGCAAAGATTGGGCTCGTTCCATACTTCAATGGGCCATTGAATAACTTCCTCTTCTCCATAGCGTCCCATCAGATGCCGCAGCAATGAACGCACCATATTACACCACATATCATAATCTTTTGGAGGAGTGGTATTTCCCTGCCAGTAAAAGATAGTCTGGCTTCCACTTGCCAACTTTTTAGGCATAAAACCCAGTTCAAGAAAAGGTCTCAGCCCCACCTTCTTATAGGCATCCATTACTCTATCCAGATAAGTATAGTTGTACTCGACCCTTACCTTACCATCCTCCTCATAGGTCTGAAAGATCGCCATATCATCACAGAATAATCCATGTCCCCGGATATGCTTAAATCCGATTTCCTTTTGAACCAGGCGCAGCTCCTCCTGATATTCTTCTGTCAATGCAAGCCCCATTCTTCCGGTTCCCACACAATAATCTACATTATTGTGAAAAAAGGCCTTTGAATCCTTTGTAATCACGATCTTTTTTCTGTCATTCTCTGTTGCTCCACCCAAATTTACCATGCATGTATCTCCTTCTTCTAAATCATGTTCCTATGCAGTCACGCATCCGATGTCTGACCGCTGCACGATCCGCAGCTCTCTGATGACGATTGCCATATCAATCTGATACTATCGCATTGATCTAAAGTTTCCAATGATTTATACTATAAGAAAATTGATATATCCTCTGATGTATCAGAGCGGAGATTCCAGATGACTGAAATTGAATTTGTCGGCTACAGTGCCGTTCACCCCTCAGATTTTATATATGATATTCCGAATGGCTTTACAGGCTATCTTCTGCTTCTTTTCGACTCTCCCTCGGAGCTGCTCATAGACGGAAGACTAATGCGGACAGCCGCCAATTCTGCTATTCTGTATACACCAGGAAGCAGGATTTATTACCGTGCTGCCGGTGAAGAATACCGGAATGACTGGATTCGTTTTCGTTCCGATCACTCCTTCGTGAAGCTGTTTCCGTTAACAAACACCCCATTTCCCGTAACCGATCCGGAATACTGTCATCAGCTTTTTAAATTACTAACTTGGGAGTCCGCCTTTTTCTCCTCTGAAAGCGAATCAAACATTACTCACCTGCTGCGGGTTCTGTTCTCCAAATTAAGAGAAGGAATCCAGAATGAGTCCCCGGGTATTCACGATCATGAGCTGGTTGCATTGCATAAGATGATCTACAATAATCCTCAGCTTCCATGGAATATAAACATGATGGCTGCGAAGCTTCACTTAAGTCCCAGTCATCTTCAGACTCTCTATCACCGCAAATTTGGCTCCTCCTGCATGGACAATGTCATCGAAGGACGTCTGCGCCGTGCACAGGATTTATTAGAGTACAGCGAATACTCCATCCGCGACATTTCCGAGCAATGTGGTTATAATAATGTAGAGCATTTCTGCAGACAGTTCCGTCAGCATAACGGCTGTACCCCTGGACAATACCGGAAAAATGCATCAGCAGGAAGCAACAAAAGACTTCTCACCCACAATACCCTGGGAGGAAGGGAGTTTGAGAAGATTAATCGGAATCATCCGGTTGCGAAATCTTTTCCGTAAGTTCTCCTCCACCGGCATACATTCTTCCAAGACCGCATAAAATTT